>MDTE01063718.1_pt1 | contig 19498 bp, 17 predicted proteins | sample 811231 | NCBI WGS metagenome assembly MDTE01 (sample SAMN05326651, study PRJNA326480) | marine metagenome | isolation source: seawater | place: Indian Ocean: Red Sea | collected 2010 | reverse complement strand
TGGCAAACCATCTTCTACTGTACAGGGAGGTAGCATTGCGTCTACAACATCCGAATCGCTCAATTCTTGAGTCATTCCGAACGATGAAAAGACGATTAGTAGAATTCCAACTAACGCAATAGATATAGCAATAATTTTCTTCATAATCTCACCTAATTTTCACTCAAATCCTTACGTGTACTCGATCCGCCTTGCGGTACCAACGATTGGCGAAGGTGGCCTTAGTTACTCAAGAGAATATTCTCTTCTGACAAAAGCCGCAGCGGAGAGTATTCCGACCAACGTAAGTACAGCGCCTATACTTGGTATGGAATCTTCTTCCGCTTCATTATCATCAGATTCAGCTTCAGGGTTACCCTTACATGGAATCCAATGGGAATCAACTCCAGGCTCTCCTGCACTAGTGATGCCACCTGCTTCAGAGATGTATAGCATTTGAGAGCCTGCTGGCCATTCTACAACATAATTTCCAGTATAGAATGAGATTGTATTATCCCAAACCGGTTGGCTATTAGCGGCCCATGTTTCTTTACATGGACATTTGTAGGGTTTCCAGAACTCATCGATTCCGCCGTCCACAATAGGGTCTGCAACATAATCAGGTCCGCCATTATTGCCGCTATGGATAAAGATAATTTCGTAATAATTTCCTGAATTTGCAGGGAACTGATAGATATCTCCAATTTGAGGTGTAGTTGTATTGTCCCAGACTGCCACATCTAAGCCGTCACAAGGCCCAGGACTTGCTCCAGTTCCATCACAAAGAACCCAGTGGGTGTCAACGCCAGGTTCTCCGGCGCCAACGGTTACTCCGCCTGACTCAAGAGGGGTGTACAAATTACCCGATCCTGCTGGGTGTTCAACAACATAATTTCCGGGGTAAGCAGTACCTGCTACCCAAACCGGTTGTCCATTAGCGACCCATGTTTCCTTACACGGGCAATCGATTGGTGACCAAACATCCATGTCCATATCTGGTGCATTGACATTCGTGAATGGGCTTCCAGGATTTACCTGATAGTACATTTCAGAACCAGCAGGATATTCATAAATTTCACCGGAGGTTACTACTGTGGAAGGACTCCAAACTCCGATAACATCCAATCCAGCGCACTGATTGGAATAAGGCAAGTTTGTACCAGGACAGAGTTTCCAAGAATCGGAGTTAGGGTTTGGCTCAGATCCAGAAGTACTGTCAATTGCGATCCATAGAGTGTCAGAACCCGCAGGCCACTCAACTACCTCATCTAACCAGTAAAATGTGGATATGTCCCAAACTGGTTCACCATTAGCAACCCATGTTTCCTTACATGGGCAATCGATTGGTGACCAAACATCCATGTCAATATCAGGGGCGCTTACGCTCCAGAATGGGCTTCCTGGATTCACTATGTAATAGTTGGAAGAACCAGCAGGATACTGATATACATCGCCGGACGTCACATTCGTTCCTGAAGTCCATACGCCGACCACATTAAGTCCAGCACATGGTTCACCAGAAGGCTCACCAGGTTCGCTGCAAAGTTCCCATTCAGGGTCAGTTCCCGGTTCGTCTCCAGGGCCTGGAGAAGGCGATGCGACGTACAACATCATTGAACCTGCTGGCCATTCGACAACATCGTTTGGTGAGTATGCAACCGAAGCATCCCATACAGGTTGTCCATTAGTTTCCCATGTGTCCTCACATGGACAAACTACAGGCGCCCATACATCAAGATCTGTAGTTGGAGATAGAACCTCTTGGTCTACATATCCTTGAATTACAACCTGATAATATTCATTTGAACCTGCTGGATATTCGTAAATTTCGCCTGTTGACACTCTTGCCATGTCATACCAGGCACCAACATAGTCTAGACCACCACATGGTCCAGTTGAGTTGTTATTTTCAGGACCACACAGTTCCCATTCATTACCATCAGCCCAAGGCTCCCCTGGCTCAACACCAGCAGTGGTTGATGGCATTATGGCCATCCAGTAATCACCTGTGTTTACTGGGTGCTCAACTATTACTCCTGAAGAGTATGTTGAAGATGCATCCCAAACTAGATTTCCGCCTGCTTCCCAAATCTCTTCACAGGTACAATGTTTTTCAGACCATGCATCCAAATCAACGCCTGGGGCTCCAACTAATTGAGCACTAAAGCCCGGTGAGACGATGTAGAACATTCCTGAATCGTCAGGGTATTGGAATATATCTCCGGACGTAACAGGGGTTGTGTCAGTCCAAGTCTTACCACCAGTTCCGTTGAAATCATCACAAAGGTTGCCGCTTGGCTGGTCTCCATTACAAGGAGTCCAAAGGTAGGAGCTGTTAGCACTTCCAGGCTCAACATTTCCATGGTCGAAGGAGATGTAAAGGGTATTTGATCCTGCAGGCCACTCAACAACCGCGTTTTGCATGTAGTTAGCACTTGAATCCCAGACAGGCATCCCTGTATCATACCAAATATCCTTACAGTCACAATCCAGAGGTTCACCCCATGCATCGAGGTCTACTCCAGGCGCTCCAACTGTTTGGTTAACCATTCCCACTCCCACCACGGTGTAGAAATGGCCCGAATTCGCTGGATATTGGTATACTTCTCCTTCTGTTACAAGGGTTGAGTTTTCCCATACAGGGGTGGGTAAATTAGCTATTGATGCACATGATTCTGCACAAAGAATCCAAAGGTCATTGCCTTCTACTGGGACATCTCCAGCATTAGTTCCTGCATCTTGAACAAACCAAATTCCACCGTTATATTCTACAATTTGCCATGCATTATATGCCATTGTTGAATTCCACATAATGCCGCTAGTTTCAGCGATGTCTTCACATGAACAGGGGCCTGTCCACTTACCTGTAGCATTTGGTTCACTTGTTGGCCCTGCAGTGGTGCTCTGCCAAAAATGGCCAGAATTAGCAGGCCATTCTACAATGTCATGCAAATTGTATGAAGCGCTACTATCCCAAACAGGGCCGCCCATTCCATCTGCAGCATTTGTGAAATTACATCCTGAATCGGTTCCGCTTACATTCCCCTGCATACCTGAAGATTGTCTACCAGATGTTTGAGAAACATCATCTGGTTCATCGGTATCAAAATCAATTTTATCGTTTGTATAGTCCATGCTGTAAATCGACATGTGTATGGTCAGAACAGCAATTATAGCCCAGCAACTTAGTTTGCGCATGGACATTACCCACAATCAAAGAATATAGCCTTATTGATTGAAGAGTATGTTATTCAATCATTATTGACTTAATTGTAAAATAAGGAAGTTCTGCAAAGTTAAAATTGTGTTTAGACTAAGATTGTAGAAAACATTGCATTAAATGATGAGAGTTAAAGTTGCGGCCATGGACATCTATGACATCTCATTATTCCTGATAATGAAATCAAGTGGAGTGGACCTCCTGGAGTAATAGAACTTAGTTCGGCATCAGAAGTACAACTTTTGTATTAAATCAGAAATGGTCAAATGATATAGTACTCCATGTTAATTCAATGATGAATTTTGATCTAATTTGTTTATTCATCTGCAATGAAACAATCATCGTCGATTTCATGAATTTGTCCTGTAACTAGCAAATGGTCTATCGCCTCATCACATTCTTCTATTGAAACACCATTTTCAATCATTGGTTTGTAAATATCTGCAATCTCTACCCAACTTGCACCCTTCCCAGTTTTTTCTTGGATAAAAATCAACATCATCTGCGCAGTCACTGCAAGCAAAGGGTCATCACAATCATCATTTGGAAATAGGTTGATGAAGGTGCCTGCAGGGTGCGGCTCCTCATAATTCGAGTCGTCAATTCTTTCACTGATGTGCTTGAAAGATTCGGGTATGTCGAAACAATCGAACAAATTAGTTTGTCCATTAGGAACTTCTCGTATATCAACAGGATCTAATTTACTGACTATGTTTTGAAGCCTGTAAAGTCTTTGTTCTAACTGAATTTTCTCCCTATTGATATCTGATTTGATGAGATTCAAGTCTTCTTTTGCCTTTTCTTCCAACCATGATTCAATACTAAAGTGAGGGTCAATAGAAAGCATAGCGTCAACCAATTTCTGGACACTAATTGGCATTTGTTCCACTCTGAGTTTACTTTCTCCCCAGTCCTTGGAATCGTCTGCCATGCTTCTACTCCTAGTTTTGGCACTCGATAAAGGTACACTAAGTCATCCAAGGTGCATTTCGATTGGAATAATAGGGTGCTGCGTTGATAATTCCTAATAATTCTACTCCATTTGACAATGACCCCTAACCAGCGCGAAATTCGATAGGGGGCGGTTTCATTTAGGGGGGGCTCTTCGATTGCAATATGAGCGACCACCGCATCGCAATCTTGCCTGGAGACGGAACTGGCAGAGAAGTAGCAATAGAGGCGATGCGGATACTCGATGCGATCGAAGCAAATACAAATTATGGGTTCGAGAAGGTTGTAATTCCTTGCGGCGGAGAGAACTATCTCAAAACAGGTGATGAATGGGCGGAGGGCTCATTTGAATTCTGTCGCGATGAAGCAGACGCGATATTCTTGGGAGCGATTGGTCACCCGGGAGCTAGACTTCCGAATGGCGATTTGGCTGGGGGCTCAGTGATTTTGGGTATGAGGGCTGGATTGGATCTTTACGCAAATGTTAGGCCAATCAAACTCTACGAGGGAGTCCCACACAAAGTTCATGGAAAATTCACTCAGATATGGGAGCCAGGAATGGTTGATATGACAATTTTGAGAGAGAATACAGAAGGTTTGTATCATTCTCTACTAAGAAGGAGCGCGGACAGAGCAATGGGAAGAGAAGAATATATTCCGCCAGAAATGGAATTCCCTGGCTTAGAAGGCGAAGTTGCTTATGATCCAAGACCTATTTCCGCTGCTGGAACAGAGCGCTTAGTTAAGATGGGATTCGATATTGCAATGACTCGAAATGGCGCTCCAATAGATAGAGTTAGTAGAGTTTCATGTATAGACAAAAGTAACGTTACCAGAGGGTGCCAATTATTCAGAAGAGTATTCGATAAAGTATCATCCTCGTATCCAACAATTGAGAAGGATTATGGATACATAGATGCATTCATGCAGTGGCTTACTAGGTCTCCCGAACATTACGATGTAGTTGTGTCCTCAAACATGTTTGGCGATATTTCGACTGACCTCGGCGCTGTACTTCAGGGAGGAATGGGTATGGCGGCATCTGGAAACATTGGCGACAAGCATGCATTCTTCGAACCCGTTCATGGTAGCGCTCCAAAGCACGCTGGACAAAACAAAGTCAATCCAATCGCAAGCATCAACTCGATTCAAATGATGATGGACTGGTTGGGCCGCAAGAACAACGACAATGGGCTAATCTCGATTTCAGAAACAATAGATTCCTGTGTCGCAGATCATCTACGTGATGGTAAGAACTTGACCTATGACCTTGGTGGTAACGCAACATGTAGCGCCGTAGGAGAGTCTATTGCAAATCTGCTATCAACTAAATTGTCTGAAAATCATTGATTTCCACTTTTCGCCATTGTATTTACAATGTGATTTAGAGCGTCTTGTAATCCGTTATCATTATTCCAATCAGTTTTTGGCGGTCTTTCGGGAATGAACTGAATTAAATTTTTAGCGACTCTAGTTACTTCATCAACAGCAGTTACAGATGCAAATTTAGCCGAACGCGAGAGAGGATTAAGATCTACAACAAGAACATCTTTGCCCATAGCTCTCAGTGCTTGACATCTGTCTCCATCTTCGAGCGGAACAAGAACAACATCTGCATTGAAGATTCCATCTTCATGACAAGCCCCTCTTGGCCCATCTAGATTTGGAATTCTTGCATCTGGCATCCCGCCCAAAATTTCAACATCTAATCCTAAATTTTGCTTTGCAACTTTCAAATTAGCAAGAAGAGCACCCATTCTTTCAGGAGTTCTGTAGAAAATATTGATTTCAACAGGGCATCCTAATTGGCTTGCGATTTTCAAAAATTCAGGGCCGGCAAGAGCAATCGAGTTTCCATTCAACGACAAAACAGGCCTCTCTGCTGCATTAAGCCTTGCAGCCATCTCTCTAGTAGCAGCCATTGCAGAGGGTATCGTTTGCTCACCAAGTAAGTAGTCGAAAGCCTCTCCGCGACCATGAGCAATCATAGCAGACTGTGCTAGCATGCCCTTTTCGCCTGCTTCGGAAATTTTCTTTCTCATCATCAAAGAGTTATATCTTGGATGATTTTCGTCAATGTCTTCTTCCACCATGGCCGTGCCACCTATAACGTATTCATTATCATTGTCAAATCCAATGGAGTAGTTCCTCTGTTGATTGTGCTGGTGGATAGTACATCCAATCCACATTCTCGCCAATCTTCTAGGTCATCTAGTACAATACCGCCACTGGCTTCTAGGAAGACATGTTCTCTCAATCCCATTTCAATCAGTTCATCTGCAACAGATTTACATTTTTCCGGCCCAAAATTGTCTAGCATGATAACTAACCTGTCAAGACCATCAATCATTCTTCTTTCAGACCACGTAAAAGCGGCCATTATGGCCTCTTTATCTTCTCTGACTTCAATTTCTAAGAACGCTCCGCATTCAGAATAATCAACTTCTTTTAGGAACATAGAGATTCTTGCAGCATTACCATTCAAGTCAGGATACATTACTGCAAGATCATTTTCCTTGACCATTTTCGCATCTTTCTTTGATAATCGGTGAGTAAGCCCACCTCCAAGGTGAACAGCCCACTTGTCCAATAGCCCCCACACGGTTTTTCTTGTGCATGCAATTTGTCCTGGAGCCTTCGCTGACCATTTTTTTGCCTCTGTTGCAATGCCTGATAACTGTCCGAGGACATTGAGAATAGTCCTCTCAAGTGCGAGAACAGCCTCTTTGTCTCCACTGATGGTTGCGATTTCATCTCCTTTAGACACACTTCTGCCCTCACCATGCGACCAAGATATCTGCACATTACCTGCCCAAATTTGTATCATATGATCAACCATAGAACACCCTGCAAGCGTACCGTTTTCTCTCGCAATAATCTTTGCTTCTACAGGACTTTCACTACCCATGAATGGCATATCAATTCCGTCATCAGACAATAGAGATGTAGTCCATCTATCAAAACTAGAAATCAACATTCTAGTGGGTCCATCAGAAGCACTCCATAATTCCGCGCCCCTGTCATGAGGTGGCCTGGAACTCTCTGCCATGAATATCGGAAATCTTACGAGGACTTCATGGTTGTGGACTTATTGGGTCGAGGTATGAAGAGGGTTCTAGTTGTAGGTGCTGGAATTCACGGATTGGTAACAGCAATCAAGGAACATCTGTCTGGAAACCAAGTTTTCGTATTGGAAAAAAGGAAGCGAATTGGTGGTAGAGGCACTAGTCAAGAGTCTCATGGGCATCAAATTGAACATGGACCCCACCTCCTTCTAAAGGGCGGGCCATTTCATAAAATGCTGAAAAAAATCAGCAAAGTAAAACCATCTCTACGCCCCATTAGGCCTAATAAAATACAAATCGTAGGTCATGGAATTCTATATCCTACAAATAATCCGAAGGAATTATTGAATTTGAAAATGGGTAGAGATCCAATTAGAGCAAATGCATTGAAACTAATTTCTGGATGGGGAATTGAAAATCCTGAAAGAGAAAAAGCGCTACTCAGTGGCAAACTTTGCGTTGTAGGCGAAGGATGGGCAGGGCTAATTGGCAGGCTTGCTGCAGCCCTAGAAGAAGTAGGGGTGCCAGTTCAATCAGGAATAGAGGTAGTAGATGTTGTTGAACGAGGAGTAATCACATCTAAAGGAGCAAAAATCGAAGCAGATGTTGTAAAAATGTGCGACGGTAAATCCAATAACGAACCGATTTATGTTTCAACATTAGACCTCGTTTTGGATAATAAGCCAATGAAAGGGTTACATGGATTGGTCAAAGATAATGTCGCAATACTAAATTTGACCGAAATACATTCTCTTAGGGGTCGAGAAACAACCCACCTTTCATGCATAAATTTAGATTGTAATCTATCGGATATTGAGCACTTACTTGATGAAAGATTATCTGGTTGGAGATCGCATATCGTCACTAAGTTAGAAAACAAGAAAATCACACTTTCTTATGAAAGCGAATTCTTGTCTGATGGCATCATATCAAGAACCTCCTAGACAACCGGCTAATCGATGAGAATCGTTTCGTGGAACGTAAACGGCATTAGAGCAGCCATTAGAAAAGGTTTAGACAAATTCATCTCTTCTATTGATGCAGATATTTGGATGCTCCAAGAAGTAAGATGTTTACCTGAACAACTACCAAAAGATTGGAGCATACCTTCAGGATTTGAAATGATTTTACATCCTGCCGAAAAGAAAGGATATTCCGGAGTGTCAACTATTTCTCGCCTACCAATGAGTGAATTGGCCAGAGGAATATCAGGTGAAGTTGATCCTGAAGATACAGAAGGCAGAGTTTTGATTACACAACATGAAGGCCTGACCTTAGTTAATACATATCTGCCCAGTGGTTCAGCTAAAGAAGAGAGACAACGATACAAAGAAAATTGGATGGAGGAATGGCGGCAGACAATCAAGAAATATCTCGGAAGTGATGCCCCAGTTATTGTAGCAGGTGATTTGAACATCGCACACACTGAAATGGATATATGGAATCCTAAGGGCAATCAGAAAACCAGTGGGTTCTTGCCGCATGAAAGAGAGTGGTTCAGTGAATTACTATCAGATGGCTGGCATGATTTGTTCAGAGAATATGTAGGGCCAGATGAAAAGATATTCTCGTGGTGGTCTAACCGCGGGCAGGCTAGAGCAAAGGATAGAGGATGGAGAATAGATTATTTCTTGGGTAATGAGGCCGCTAAGAAGATAGTAAAATCCGTAGAAATCAATAGGCAGGGCGGGCTAGAAGTTAGTGATCATGCCCCGGTCATATTGGATATTCATTCATCTTGATCTGAAAATCCTGCTAGCAAGTCATCGACTATACTCCTAAGTTTTTCAAGTGAATCAGAACTAACAAATATTGTCAATTTAGAAATATCTGAGACATCTTCCACGCTGTATTGAATACTTTCTGGGATTAATTCAATCAATCTAGCACAGATATCTTTGCTGCCCTCCCAGGTCAATTCTGTGGAAAAGGTTTCAGACATGTAACCGCCCAAATGGTTTCTCGATTCATAATTATCTATTGCAACCTATTATTAAAATCGGTTAATTGCAATAAGCATGGATGAGCCAATCCAGATTTTAGCAGGCACAGGAGGTGTCGCTTTAGGAGAGGCTCGAACCAACCATGAAGGAAGAAAAGCAATTCTTCTTTATCGCGATGGGAATCCTGCAGAATTAATTGGATTAGCAGAAACTATGGGGATAGAAATAATCGAACTTGTAAATCAAAAAGGACGTGACGACGTAAAGACGTACTTTGGTAAAGGCAGGCTACAAGATGTTGCAGATGAATTGTCAGGTTCAGTATCAGGGCATAAATGGCATGGAGTCGATTTGGTAATTCTCCATACTAACGCATCGCCAAGACAATTGGTAAACATTCATGAAAATGTGCAGGTTGAGGTGTGGGATAGAGTCAGATTACTTCTTTCATTGTTCATTTCACACGCTAACAGCGTCGAAGCAAGAACACAGGTAAGAATTGCCCAATTACAGGCAGATAGAACCGTACTCAGGGAGTTGGCAAACCAACAAACTACCGGCGAAAGAGCCGGTTTTGGAGCAGGTGGTAAGCAAGCGATTCAAGGCGTTTTGACCACGGTTTCGAGGGAATTAACTCAACTTAACAAGCGTCAACAAAAACATGCAAGAGCTCGCAAAGAAAGAAGAAGACAGAGGATTCGTGGAGGTGCGAAAACGGTAGGCTTAGCCGGCTATACCAACGCTGGCAAATCTTCACTTTTCCTGAAACTATCAGGAAAAGAAGTGTTGGTAGAAGATAAATTGTTCTCAACACTTGAAACTACAGTTGGTAGGATGGAGATGAGTCCGAGAATATTGTTAGCAGATACAATTGGTTTTATCGACGAATTACCATCCGACCTTTTGGATGCATTTCATGCAACTTTAGACGAATCACTTGAGTGCGATCTACTTCTTTTGTTAGTAGATAGTAGCGATAATATCGATGAATTAAAAAGAAAACTTTCAACCTCCAGGAGAGAAATTTTCGATAGAATGGAAGCATTACCTCCAAAAATAAAACTCGTCCTCACTAAATCAGATAATATGCAAGATCTAGACGAAGCACTAGATTTTGTTAATACAATTGGCATGCAAGATCCAATAGTTATTTCTTCGCATACAGAACACGGAATCGCCGACCTTCGGCAATGTATTTTGGAGTCTCTATATGGTGGTGAAACCAGTGTTTACGTGGCTGATGACGAGAACTCAACAGTTAGCAGTGAGTCCTTAATCAGCAAAATCTACAATTTAGGGATCGTGACTAATCGGCATGGTAATGAATTAGTTATATGGTGCGATAGAGGAGAATTAAATCGGTTAATTTCTAAATCCAACGGGCGCATTTCTATCAAGTAGTTTTGCTGCCTAGGCCTGTTATGGCCGACCTGCTAGATGGTGTTGAACAACTTCCAGCGGAAGAGCCAGTTTTTCAATCGAGTGGAGTGGTTTTCCAGGTTAAATCTGATGATGGCCACCCAATGTTGAAACCAATTGCAATGTTTGTATTTGTAATTTGTATTCTTGGCTTTGCAAACGGTCTAGACTTCATTAATCCTAAAGCAGGCTTGGTTCGCCCCCATGAATGGATAAACGGAATGGCTAAAGGCGCTCCTTACGATTCAGCAGAATTCGAAGGAATAGTTACCTCTGATGGTGATCCTATAGCTAACGCTACTGTATATCTAGAAGTAAAATTAGATGATGGTCTAAAAGCACAGGTATTAACTCAAACTAATGAAGAGGGTAAATTTGAATTTTCTGAAGTCACTCCTGGATTAACTCAAATCATGATAGTGAGGTGGAATGATGACGGAAAACACGATTCGGTATTACACCGTTTGATATTGAATCCTCCAACGCCACTCGAAGCAGTTGGTTTCACTAAAATTGATTTTGATTTACCGCCAGTTGAAGATTTTTCAGAATTAGAATGTGTTGATTTCTATGGGAACGGAACTTGTGTAAGAGAAATTGATTATCAGCCAGATGAAATGAAATTTCCATTGCTAGACGAGTCAGCATCTGGATTGTATGTCATGGTTGGTTGGGGAATGATTGGTCTTGCATTAATTGCAGCAGGATTCAATTTCTTCGGATTAAAAAATGGTTCCAAGGGATTAATCCAAACCGCTTGCGTCTTAGCATTCTTTACCGGCGGCCATTATTACAGCGCATGCCTATTTTCTGTTATAGCGTTCGCACTAACATTTGCAGTACCAAAGAATACGATGATAATTGACGCTTGAGGCCGACATGCTATTCACCTTAATGCTCTAGGCATCGACATGGACTTGACCCAATCCACTTGGATGATTCGGGATTTGGGTCAGCCCGTTAGTGCCGTTCGAATATGCCCTGATAAATCCATAATTGCTGGTGGATGGGATGGCAAATTATCTTATTGGGATTCAGATGGTAAACTGCTTTGGTCTACAGATTGTATGGATAGAATAGAATCTATTTGCCAAATAGAATCTAAATTCATAGTTACTTCAGGATTACATGTTGTCTGTGTTGAAAATGGCGAGCAGCTTTGGGCGCACCCATTAGAAGGTTCTGCGGACCTACTTTCATACTTTGACGGAGAAGTAATCGCCACATCTAGCGTTTATGATATAGAACATGGAGACTTTATGGAAAGTGCAATATGGAAATTTTCTCTTGAGGGTGAATTAAATTCTGTAGAAAAAATCGATGAAAGACCATGGTTCATGTCCGCAAAAGAAGATCTCGTCATTGGGCTAGGTCGACCTAAATGTGGTCTTTTGGTGAACGGTAATCATGTCGACTTAGGTACCGATTCGCCAGTTATGTGTGGCATGGAAGGCAATGATGGAATATTGCTGGGTCATGCTGACGGTACAATATCGAAATCTACAGGAGAAATAGTCAGTACAGAATCTTCTGGAATAGAATCAATTATTCCAACAGAAAATGGTTATACTACGGCTTTGGAAGACGGGACTATTTTGGCAAGGAACACTGATACTGAACTATTATGGAAGGTTAAGAAAAATCAAATCACAACCCAATCTACTGCATTTTCATACCATTGGTTAGGAAATTGGGATGGCTTGAGAGGTTCAGTAGAAGTTAGAGACAATTTGGGTAAACTTGTTACATCCCAAAATACGTCCAAACCTAGAGTATCTTCGGAAGCATCTGGTAGGATTTGTTTTGGTTTTGAAGATGGACAAATTTTGGTCTGGGAAAAGGAACTTTTTGAGAGAAGGAAAACCCAGGAAGTAGTTGTACAAGATGAGAAGAAATCTGCTCTCGCAGCCAAACTCAGATCACTGCGTAAATAGTGTTATTTTTTGGCCGAATTCTCCACCGGACACAGTGGAAAATAACCCCGCAAACCCCCGTTTCTGATGGAAAATAGGGTGTTTTTTCCGAAAGGTTTATTTGCCTCCACCCCCCAAGGTGAGATTGCCGCTCCCATGGAGTGGTGGAGGAGGGCGTCAAAACCCGACTCTAGGACCCTGCCAACCGGTTGCTCAAACCGAGCAAAGTGTTGGTCACAAACCTTGGAGACAAGGCGAGTGAGGTGGGCAAGAAGATTTGGTCTCTCGGGATCAAAAGTTCTCCCATCCATAGGAAGATTGGAAGCTTCGGCAGAAAATCACATGAAATCGAAAGAAATCATGACAGGGAGGGCACAACTTCGGTTGTGTAGTACCAATCCTATGCAACAGCCGGGAGGAGTAGCAGTAACAGTTCTTCGGGACAACCTCTGTTACAACAAACGGCAACCGACCAAGATACTTCGGTATCAAGGTCACGAGAAACCGAACCAAGGAGTAGCTTCGGCTGCAACCTAGTAACGGGCTCACCGGACGGAAACCGCGCCACTCCTTCTTCGGAAGGAAGTGGAAACGGACCTCCAGGCCAAAGTGAAAAAGCACCTAGTGCTTTGAATCTGAAGCCACAGCGAACCCAAGACTTCGGTCAAAGGTGAGCAAAACCCGGCTGCTGAGGAGAAGGTTTTCTGGAAACAGAAAATCAACGATCTGAAAAGAATTCTTCGGAAGACTTTGAGGTGACGACGACTTAGTAGTCATCAGCGGAGGCTGGCAGGGGGGCGGATATCCCACCCGGATGAAACCCCCCTACCAGTTCTCCCATCCTGCTGTCACAGGTAATCTGGTGCTATTTCGTTTCGTTTATGATATTTGAGGGTGAATTAACTTCGTTCAACCCGTTTTGTAAACCATTTAATTCGGTCCAACCATATCTTCCGGCCTAACCCATTTATCGAATTCTTCATTTGTTAAGTATCCTAATCCAATTGCGGCATCTCTTAGTGTGGTGCCTTCGCTATGCGCCTTTTTCGCTATTTTTGCGGCTTTATCGTAGCCAATGTGGTTATTCAGTGCGGTAACCAACATCAATGAATTTTCTAAATGATTTTCAATCATTTCCAAATTTGGTTGTATACCTACGACGCATTTTTCCCTAAACGCTCTCATCGAATCAGACAGAATTCTAGAACTGTGTAATAAATTATGAATCATCATTGGTTTGAAAACGTTAAGTTCGAAATTACCCTGACTTCCACCAATTGTAATGGCTGTGTGATTACCTATAACCTGGCAGCATACCATGGTCATGGCCTCCGACTGAGTAGGATTTACTTTGCCAGGCATAATTGAAGAACCAGGTTCGTTTTCAGGAAGAGAAAGCTCTCCTAAACCACACCTTGGCCCTGAGCCAAGCCATCGAATGTCATTTGCAATTTTCATCAATGAGGCAGCAAGGGTGTTTAATGCACCACTTGCAGCTACAACTGCATCATGTGCTGCTAATTGTGCAAACTTATTCGGCGCAGATACGAATGGAAGATTCGTTTTTAGTGCGATTGCTGAAGCAACCCTATCAGCAAATTCCGGGTGAGTATTGAGTCCAGTTCCAACCGCAGTTCCGCCAAGCGCTAATTCGTAGAGATCTTCCAATGCAAACTCGATTCGCCTAATATCAGCATCAAGTTGTGACACCCATCCACTTGCTTCTTGTCCCAATGTGAGTGGAACGGCATCCATGAGGTGGGTTCGACCGATTTTGACTATCTCCGCCCACTGTTCAGATTTTTCTTCGAGTGCGTTTCTTAATTCCTTGAGATTTGGAAGCAATTCATGTACAAATGATTCAGCTGCAGCGATGTGCATGGCTGTTGGAAATGTATCATTTGAAGATTGAGCGCGATTTACGTGGTCATTAGGGTGAACAGGGTCTTTAGAACCCAACTCTCCTCCAGCAATCTCTATTGCACGATTTGCAATTACTTCATTCGTATTCATATTCGACTGGGTGCCTGAGCCTGTTTGCCAAACACGAAGTGGGAAATGTGCATCTAATTCTCCATTAATTACCTCTTCAGCAGCCTTAATCACAAGTTTTGAAACCTTCTTGTCGAGTTGTCCAAGGTCAGAATTTACCTTAGCAGCAGCCTGTTTTAAGATACCAAATGCTCGAATTACTCTTCTAGGCATTTTATCTTCGCCTATGTCGAAATTAATCAGCGATCTTGCAGTCTGACAACCATAGTACATATTGGAAGGAACCTCTAATTCCCCCATGGTGTCTGCTTCGATACGGAATTCTCCCATAGCACAACGGAGTCACACCATGTCCTTGTTCATTTTCCTCGCAACCATCAAAGGGAAGAGGCTCTAGGGAGCGTTCATGGCTGAATACAGATTAGTCTGGTTTCAGCACTTACACAAGGCCGCAGGAACATATGTTATTAGACGAGCGGCAGCAAATGGTGAGAAGTTTTGGCCAAACCATGAAAATGGCAACCCTGTTAATGAAGGTAAAGTACTTCCACTCTGGGATTATGATGAAACTCAATTAATTTCATTCATCGATGAATGTCAAGAAAAAGGAGTTACATTCGTCGCATGTGAATGGGGAGGGCCGCATTATGAAACATTGGCTAATGACTCAAGAGTTACTTTACTAACATGCTTAAGAGACCCGATTAAGAGATTTATTTCCAACTATAATTATGACCATTATTGGATGTGGACCAAGGCCAAAAACTATCAAGAATATGTCGAAGAAGGGCATTTGCATTCATCCCCAGAATATTATACCAAAATTTTTGCAAGAGGAGAAGTAAACCCTGAACTAGCTAAATCAAACCTGTCGCTCTTTGATATGGTAATTGTTGCTGAAAAGAATATGAATGATTTGAGTAATCTAGGATGGGAAAAAGAGAGTGATACAACACATCCTACATTTGGTGACAAAAAGAGAGCAGCAATCCTGTTTGCAAAATTACGTTGGTTTAGATTGTTCAATTATATCAGAAAAGTAAAATTTCAGCCTTCAGAATCAATGAATATTCAAAAGTTGAACAAATCAGACATCGAATTATATTCCAGTCTACAAAGATAATTCAGGACCGATTCCAAGATTTATCTTTCCATCTTTCCAAGCGCCTCTATACATCAACATAGTTTGGAAAGGCATAGCAATATTACCATCTGAATCGACAGCAATTATACCTCCTCTGCCGCCAATAAGTTCTACCATTTCTAGAACACTTTCACAAGAAGAAATTACATTTTCATTGTTTCTAAATTGCGTCGCAACTTCATGAGCAGCACAGGTTCTGATGAACGCCTCACCCACTCCAGTACATGATACTGCAATGTTTTTGTCAGCCCAAGTTCCAGCACCAATGATTGGAGTGTCACCAATTCTTCCTGCTGGTTTACCAGTCATTCCACCCGTGCTTGTGGCTGCAGCCACGTTTCCAAATTTATCCAAGGCAACAGCACCGACAGTACCCATTTCAACATCATGGTCTAGGGCTGCAGAATCATCTTCGTCCGTTGAACCAGGGCGTAGATTTGCATCATCCCATTTCTGCCATTGAGCCTTTCTGAGATCTGTAATCAACCAGTCTTGAGTTACACCTTCAACGCCATTCGAGATGCCAAAATCATCAGCAGCATCAGAGTTTAACATAACAGGCCATCCCTTTTCCAAAACCTTCTTTGCAGCCCTGATGGGATGACGAATTCTAGTGACATTTACCACAGAACCAGCACTTCTATCACTTCCTTGCATTATGCTAGCATCCATCGTAACAGAACCATCTGCCCCTAATACAGAACCAATTCCAGCATTGAATAATGGTTCATTTTCAAGCATTTCAACTGCTAATGTCACGGCTTCAGTAGCATCAATTCCGTCTTCAAGAAGACTTCCAATAGTAGAAAGAACATTCCGCATGCATGCGATTCTTTGCGGATCTAAATCAGTAGGTCCTTTCCATGGACCATCTCCACCAGCTCCACCATGAATGGCGAGAGCGACCATATCTCCACCTCACAGCCTGACTACAAACATAATCTGCTGCGGTTCTGCAGGCCTGTCTCCTGGTAGTTTTCTGCATTGTTCAATAGTTTTTACAACATCCATACCATCAACAACTTCTCCAAAAATAGCGTGATTTCCATTTAGCCAAGGTGTTGCAACAGTGGTTAGGAAGAATTGTGATCCACCAGTATTTCTTCCAGCATTAGCCATGGATAGTATTCCGGGGCGGTCGTGTTGCATTGCTAGAGCGTTTGCTTCACAAGGTATTTTCCAGCCTGGGCCCCCAGTTCCTGCCATTCTGCTCATAGGGTCTTTTGAATGAGGACATCCGCCTTGAATCATAAACTGTTCAATGACTCTATGGAAATGTAATCCATTGTAAAATCCCGAGTCTACTAATTTCAGAAAATTATCTGTGGTTTCAGGGGCTTCTTCTGTGAATAATCGAATTCTAATATCTCCGGCACTAGTCTGCATCATAACTTCAGTCATGAATTACGCTGACACTAGGCCGTAGTTGAGCCTTGCGATTGAATTCTCAAGCGGTTTGTGGTGCTGCAGAATTAACTTCATCAGACACCCCAGAAGAATAACGCTTGAAATTTTCATTAAACATTCCTGCTAATTTGTCAGCAGTGGCATCATAATCTTCGCCACTATCCCAAGTCTGTTTTGGAATTAGTACTTCAGAAGGAACTCCTGGGCACGAGGTTGGAATTTCAAATCCAAACCTATCATCTTTGATGTAATCCACATTGTCTAATTCTCCATCGAGAGCAGCGTTTAGCATGGCGCGAGTGTATTTGATTTTCATTCGATTTCCAACACCATATGGTCCACCAGACCACCCTGTGTTTATCAGCCATGCAGTTGAACCGTGTTCATCCATTTTCGAGGATAATAAATCAGCATACACACCTGGATGCATTGGCATGAACGGCTCACCGAAGCATGCTGAGAAGGTTGCTTGTGGTTCCGTGACTCCGACTTCAGTGCCTGCAACCTTTGCGGTGTAACCTGAGATGAAGTGGTAAGCAGCTTGTGATGGTGTTAGCCTACTGATAGGAGGAAGTACTCCAAAAGCATCACAGGTTAGGAATATTACATTCTGTGGATGGCCTCCTTTACTATCTTCGGTTCTGTTTTCGATAAATTCAATTGGATATGATCCTCTAGTATTTTCAGTTTTACTTGTATCAAAGAAATCTGGGAGGTTGTTTTCATCTACGCCAATATTTTCTAAAACTGTCCCCTTCCTTCTGGTCGTTCCAAAAATTTCAGGTTCATCTTCCTCTGAGAGATTAATCAATTTTGCATAACATCCTCCTTCAAAGTTGAATACGCCGTTTGAACCCCATCCGTGTTCATCATCACCAATTAGTGCTCTTTTTGGGTCAGCAGAAAGAGTGGTTTTACCAGTTCCTGATAGTCCAAAGAAGACTGCGGTATTGTCTCCATTTGTATTTGCAGAGCAGTGCATAGGTAGAATTCCCTTCTTTGGCAAAATTAGATTCATAATGCTGAAAATCGATTTCTTGATTTCACCGGCATATCTTGTCCCGCCTATAATTACCTCGCCCATATCGTAGTTTACGATGACGAAGCATTGGGAATTCAGAGAACTGTCACTTGCTTCATAATGCGGTGCGTGATACACAACAAATTCTGGATTGTGGCCTTCTAATTGCTGGGAGGTAGGGCGAACAAACATATTCCTCGCAAAGGCATTGTGCCAAGCATTTTCATTGATTACTCTTATTTGCAAAGCCTCCGATTCTTCTGCGCCACAGTACAAGTCTTGAACGAAAAGAGATTCACGAGATGAAAGGTGTTTTATGACCTCAACCTTCAGTCTTTCAAATGCTTCATTGTCGATAGAGATGTTGATGTCTCCCCAGTTGATATCACCGACAGTTGAGTCCTCCTCAACTATGAATTTGTCATTTGGAGAGCGACCGGTTCTTTCGCCGGTTTCAGTAACTAATGCACCATCTGCTGTAAGGAATCCTTCATTTCTTTCAACCGCAAGGTCGATTAACGAAATATTGTCCAAATTCCAATAGATTGTAGCATCTGTATTAATGCCGTTGTCTGCGAGGCTTCCCGATGGGGAACCTACTGTATTCGCCATATCACACGCAGCCAAAACCACTCTTTGTCCCTTACGGTTTGAAATATACGAAAACTACCAAGAATCCGATGATTTCAGGATTCTGAAAGGAAGACATTGAAAGCAGATAATTTCGTGGTGAGGGTATGGAGAAAGAGTCTGACGATGAACTCATCTCCAAGAAAAAATTCCAAAAGGCTTCTGGAGTTAATCTGGATAATTTCCTAATTGGCTCAATTGAAGAGGAAGTCAAGGAAGAAGAAATTGAGGAAATACCCGAAACAGATGAGGCCATGGGAGAAATCTCTGAACTATTTACTAGAGATATACAAACATCTCTAAAAAAGGATGGAACAGTAGATGAAGCCCCTGAGCGCGATACTGTTACAGAATATGCAGTTGAAGGCGAAAAAAGACTACATTTCGGCCTTATGATCTCCATGATTATAGTATGGTCTGCAATTGGAACGGTTGTTGGTTTAACACTCAGTCCACTGCTGTCTACTATTGGACTAATTCTAATGGCAGTTTTCGGACTTTGGCTGGGAGAAATTTGGATACCAAAAGCAAGGATGAAGTTGTTAGGTGTTACTTGGGTAATTATTTCGATGAAATTACTCTATGGATTGATAATTTCGATGTATACTTGGGATTGGATTGGTCAATCCGAATTAGGTGTTGGGTTATTATTACTAGTTGCAGCAAATATAGGTGTTGCACAAAGGCACGATGATGATGCAATAGCCACACAGGCAACCATCGTTTTACTCGTAATAGGTTCAGCAGCAGGCGAACCATATGGGCAGCAAGGGGTAGCAGTAATGATTCTCATTGGCACCCTTTTACTACACGG
>MDTE01055059.1_pt1 | contig 19499 bp, 20 predicted proteins | sample 811231 | NCBI WGS metagenome assembly MDTE01 (sample SAMN05326651, study PRJNA326480) | marine metagenome | isolation source: seawater | place: Indian Ocean: Red Sea | collected 2010 | reverse complement strand
TGCACTCGACCGGTATAAATACCTCTGACCGTATCCGGCACGCCACGATCCTCGATTTCAACCGGGTGTGGCCCTCCCCCCTGGTGACTGCGGGGGGGCAGAGGCGCAACTTGATGTGGGAGGTTTTGTCCGACCCGCAGGGCGGTGGGGATCTCACCCGGGTTGAACCGGATGGGACCGTGTGCCTGCCCGAGGAGGAGGGCGGCAAGCGCGCAGTCGTTCGGTGGCACCACGATTGCATGGAGTGGCCACCATTCACGCCCAAGCATGAGGGCGGAGAGGGCATGTGGACCCTGTGGAATCTGGGTCGGGTGCCCGCGAGTGGAAATATAGTCGCAGAACAGCCATGGTGGGAAAAATACGGGATGGATTTGCCGCCGTCACACGAGTTGCTGAGAGATATTGCGAGCTACGATTGTGGGGCAGGGCTGTGGAGACTGCACAGCACTTGAGGCACTCTTTATGGCGATGGTACTTACGGCTTGAGCCTTTGTACGTTGGCAGTACTTCAACTTATTTTATGTGCAGAGAATCGGAGTCGGACATAATCTGCGGTCCAGCCCTTTTTCTCATCAAATAAGGTCGGTCGCACCTTTTCCTCGACCGCATCCAGGAATAATTTCGTCTGATCGTCATTTAAGTGCTGGATGATATAATCGGCGAAGATCGTCAACCATGTCCGGACCCCGGCCTTTAATGGAGTGGGACGGGGGATCAGGTCGATCGAATCAACGCGAAAACCCCCATCCTCCAAAGCTTGGGCATATAGGTGTTCGGAGGGGAAGAACCAGGGAACCGAGAACTCGCCTAAGTCGGGGTGTTCAGTGTAGGTGGCTTTCATGGCATCAATGAGACATTGGATATTCCCCCGACCCCCAAATTCACCCACGAAGCGCCCCTGGGTTTTAAGGGCCCTGTACACTCCTTGGATTACAGCTGGGTAATTGGGCATCCAGTGTAGGGCCGCATTGGTGAATACCGCGTCAAATTCATGGGTGAAGGTGAGTTGTTGACCATTCATAACGTTGGTCTCCACCCCCTTTTTTCGCGCCGCTTCAACCATGCTCTGACTCGTATCTACACCTAGCACTCTAGCCCCGGTTCTCTGAATTTGCGCCGCGAGTGTCCCGTCTCCGCAACCCAAATCGAGGATGTGCTCGCCGGGGCTCGGGGCTAGTATGGACACTGTCGGGGAGCCGAGTTCGGAGACGAAGGACGCGTGGTCGGCATAGTTTTGGGCTTGCCACGATTGGTTGATCATTTATCGGGTCTTTATCAAAGAGAGAGTATTTGATTTGTTCGCCAGGTCGCTGAAAAAACCCTTCATTGGTTTGATTTGTGGCTCAGTTGGCAATTTCAACCAATTCGGGTATCAGCGTTTTCTCGGTGATCTTCAGCATGGCGTAGCTTAGAGGCAGATCGAAACGTCGGGGTCCAATACTTCCGGGATTGAGGTAGAGTACCTTGTCTTTGTACTTGATTTCAGGTTGATGCGAGTGGCCGTATATGACGGCGGAAAATCCTGCCGCGCGGCAGTCGAGGTCGAGGTGGGCGATATCGTGTAGTATATAGAGTTGTTGGCCCGCAATTTCGAGGACGGTATTGAGGGGAAAGGTGGCAGGTTCTCCTTCGCTATCGATATTGCCCCGTACTATAGATACCGGGGCGATCCGATTCAATTCGTCGAGGATCTCCATCTTGCCCAGATCTCCGGCGTGGATTATATGGTCAACCCCCTTGATGGCTGTGATGATTTCAGGGCGAAGCAGCCCGTGAGTATCGGAAAGGACAGCTATGGTGGTCATGGGTTTACCTTCCGGTGGCTTGGTAGAATTCAAATCGATCTTATCCCAAACGGGCAATCCGCCTATTGCACCGCTGTCGCATCGCCAGCAGCCAGGCTTTGTCACGCGGATAGGATTTCATGGTGATCGGTGCGGATGTATCTCGTTCGAGCAATGCCACCGTTTTGTCGCGGCCCTGTAGTTTTTCGAGCAGTTGCAGCGCCCGTTGGTCTTGCAGTGCCTCGCGAAATACCTGGCCGCGGATCGAATCGATCGGTCCGTCTTTGCCCGGGTAGACTAAGAATGCATCCCCGGCTGGAAAAGCGCGTCCTGCGTCGGTCTCGAGAAAGGGATCGAGCGGCCGGGTCGAATCCTGAGTAAAATAAAAATTGAAAGCCCAGTGCAGGAAACCTGCTAAATCGTATTTGTACAACTGCGCGCCCAGAATTCGATTGCGGGTTGAGGGCATGCAAAAGAAGCGATTGGCGACTTGGTCCCACTGCGATACGCAATAGTAGGTCCATAGATTTTCAATCCCCTTTGCTACAAACGGTTCGAGATGGTTGCTGGCCGGAATCGGGCAGCGCACCAGGCCCTGCTCGTAGTACTCGATATTGGAAAGGGCGTCGATGAAGGGGAAGCCCTCGAGATGTCCGTGGACCATGGCCGCGGCCTGGCTAAAGGCCTCAAGGTGATCGATATGTGGCTCGTCCGAGACGTGGAAATAACAGCGCTTGTCGATGCCGCGTTTTTTGAGGTAGCGCACCAACTGTGGTAAAAACTGATCGAGGAAGTTGCAGTACTTCGCGCCAGCAGCGCGGTCTTTCCAACCGAAGATCTTGCGCTCACGGCCGTTTTCTGTGGCGACGATTTTGGGGCAATGGGCTGCACCCCATTGGGTGAAGAGGTGAGCCATTTCGAAAAAGCGTACCCCGCAGCGGTCGGCCATCCGGACCCAGCGGTCTAGACGGCTGAAGTCGAAGGAGTATTGGTCCCCGTCCTTTTTGACCTGTACCAGCTGTACCGTGGGGCGTTCGCCGCCGACCTGCGTGTCCAGAGGCGGTGTAAAGAGCGGTGTCAGCAGCAAGTTGATTCCGTGGTCGACGGCACTATGTACGAACTCTTCGAGTCGCCGCCAATGTCCTGGACTCCAGACTGTATCGCCGTAGTAAGTGGCGATGCAATCGGTGTGGAACCAACTGGTATGAATGAGCCGTTGTGCCGGCAGCGCTTTGGGGACGACTTCCAGTACAAAGCGCTCAGTGCCGAGGAGTTGGCCTCCGTGAAAGAGTCGAATCGCAATCGGGTGCCGACCTTGTACTCTTCGGGGAGGTACCCGCACCCGTACCCATAGTGCTCGCCACTGTCCTGGAAACGCGTCGATCCTGGTTCCCAGCCCGTAGAGTGGGTCGGGATAGAGCCCAGGTGTTGTCCGTAGCACATCTTCATCGAAGTGCGCTCCTAGGAATTCGGCCGGCACCAGTCCCACTACCCGCACTTCGATATAACGCTGCAGAGAAGATTCGACCTCGATCTCGATACCTTTGACTGAAACGGATGACCGGTACGCCACCTGAAACGAAAATACTTCGCCGCGCAGGCAGGTTCCCTTCGCGATAGCTGGGTCTGCTAGGTCTTCATCGGCGAATACCTTGCTCAGTGAACTCAAGAGTCTCGTCTCGAACACCAGGGTCTCCTTCTTTTCGGGTTTGCGAGAGTCCAATTGCCTGTTCAGAGGGCCTCCATCCTCAACGGTGGAACTCGGGCTCTGCGGTAGTGGATCAGCGAGTGAATTCGGAAATATTTCACTCGGCGCTGTGGTTTTTTGCTGTAGGCGGGGTATAATCCAATAAATTTATGTCGATCTAGAGTGTGGCAAAGTGTCTAGTAAAAAAATGTATGACAAAGTAGTGTGGGGCTAATATATTAGCCCCGTGAAATATTGAAAAGTAATGCCGAGCAAGACTCGGGGCCGTTTAGTAGTTGCCCGGATAAGATCGGCCATCCACAAATTACCTTCGGATCTCTAACGCTTCACTCTTATGACGCAAATAATCTCTACTCTTGACTTTGATCAAGAAGGCAAGCAAATCGGCTGGTTGCAAGTGCCGCATTCCGTTACTCGCAGCGCCTATGGGGTGCTGCCAATTCCAGTCGCAGTTATTCGCAATGGCTCCGGTCCACAGGTACTGTTGAGCGCCGGCAATCACGGCGATGAGTACGAGGGGCAGGTGGTCCTGACTCGCTTGATTCAGGAGCTAGAGCCCCATGAGATTCGCGGTGGACTCATTATTATCCCGGCGCTTAATCTACCTGCGGTGCTGGCGGCAACTCGGGTCAGCCCGCTGGATGATGGTAATCTGAACCGGGTTTTTCCAGGCGATCCCGAGGGCGGACCGACGTGGAAAATTGCCGATTACGTCGAGAGGCATCTGCTCTCACGGGTTGAGGTGGTGGCCGATTTTCACGGCGGCGGAGCCTCGCTGGAGTACCGACCGCATGCCAGTACTCACTTCGGTCCAGATGCGAGCGCAGACCACAGGCACAGGAGCCTTGATTTAGTTTCGAAACTGGGTGTGCCCCACGTGATGGTTTTCGAAAACCGCTTTAATAAGGGTGGCTTGCCCGATGCTGCGATCCGACAGGGCGTAATTTCTCTGGGGGGGGAATACGGTGGGATGGGCAGTGTCTCGCGGTCCGGGGTGAAACTGGTGCAGCAGGCCGTTGACCGCTTATTGGCTGCCCTGGGGATCAAGGGGGAACTACCAGAGGAACTCGAGATGCCTGAGGTTCTCCAGATATTCGGTTCCGATGCCTATGTCTATGCACCCGAACCGGGTGTATTCGATCCGGCTACCGAGTTGGGTGAGGAGGTGCGTCCCGGAGATCTCTGTGGTCAGGTGCTCTTTCCGGAAAATCCGGCCCGTCCCCCCGTGCACGTTCCGTTTCGCGGTGCGGGTACGGTGGTTTGTAAGCGCCATCCGGGCAGAGTGGAGGCCGGAGACTGTGTCGCCCATCTAGCAGCACCCGTAGAGGGGTGAGTGTTTCGCTCCACATCCTTTGTTCCGGGTTGTTTCGTCTGCGCCATTAGTTCAGAGTCTGAGGTAGCCGGATCTCATCGTACAGGAGTTTTTTCTCAAAAAGTTGAGGCGAGTTGTCTGAGAGGAGGGATAATATGGCAGCAACACAGACGAAAGAGGATGAGATGGCTCGTTTGACGCCAGCAGAGCGCTACTTCTACGATGTCAATGGCTACGTATTGCTGAAACGCGTATTCAGTGCGGAAGAATCCCAGAGGCTGATCGAGTTGGCCGATCGGATGGATGCTGATGATGCCTGCGTTTACAAGCATGACGGTTATCCGAAGCAGCCAACTTTGAATGTGCTCTCCCGTTGTGCCTGGTACCACCCCCATCTGCTGGAAACCGCGATGGATCCCAAGGTTTTGCCTGTTATAGAGGATGTGGTTGGAGGTCCGGTACGCTTGGAAGAGCACCAGTTTTTAATCAACCATCCGGATCCGAATCCGGAGGTGGCGAATGCTGCGAAAGAGGTCCAGGATCAGCAATGGCATCGCGGTATTGCCCCGAATTTCGGCAGTTTCGAGTCCGGGGGTCACTACCACTGTCTATTCACTAAGGCATTTATATACCTGACCGATAATGGTCCGGGTGAAGGCACCTGGGTCATACCAGGAAGTCACCGCATGGATCTGCCCACGCCGACCTTAAGCGAGTTTATGGATGATACGCTGGCTCGTCAGCTCGAAACAGAAGCAGGGGATCTCCTTGTGTTGAGTGAAACACTGATCCATGCTGGTCCTATCCTCAAAGCGGGAACTTCGCCGCGCTACAGTCTTGTTTATGGATATACGGCGCCTTTCATGCAAACCTGGCAGCGTTACGATCCGCCGGATGAAGTGCTGGAGCGAGTAACCCCTGAACAGCGACAATTATTGACCGGCGCGATGCGCTATGCCTTTCGCCGGGAACAGTTTTAAATAGTCTCGGAATCCCGATTCGTATCAAAAGGTGATGTGCTCGAGGATCTCAGCCCCTAGGTGATCTGAGTATCATTCACCCGGATCATATCTCTTAATCTTCGTGCAGTTTCAATAGATCCATATCGAACTCAGTCTGCACTAGATATAGATCGCGCCAGTAGTACTTCAGGTCATCGGTCGCCCATCCTGCATAGGCTTCTTCCCAGGTCATTAAGTCAACGTGCGGTTCGAGGGATTTTTTTTCAACCGGTAGAGATAGGGGCTGATAACGAAAGTCGCACGATAGGCGAATCCGATCCTTAGTTTTGTTGGGTAGGGATCGATGCACGGTCTGGCTATGGAAGATCACCACATCTCCAGTCTGCAGATCGCCTTCGACCCATTCCGAATCCAGGTCGTCTATGACCACAGTACGTCCTCCGGCTCCTTCGGCATCGCGCACCGGCAAAATATCCTCCTTATGGGTCGAGCGCATAACGCTGAGCCCACCCAGATCCCGGGGACAATCTCCGAGCGCGAACCAGCAGGTGTACGTCGACTTGGTTCCCTGAACATAGATGAAATCCTGGTGCGGCGGGGTGTGTACCGCATCCTTGTGCGGCGCCATCAGTCGGGCAATATTGCGGGGGTGGACGAAAACGGTTTCGCCGAAAAGTTTTTCGAACAAGTTTACGATGGCGGGATGATGGGCCAGGCGGTGAAATTCTTCGAGTCGGTAAACCGCTTGGTATGCTGCCTGATCAACTCCGTTGCTGGCAAAGCTCTCGGCCTGGTTAATCGATTCGTCGACTATGCCATCCATTAACTCCGTCCCGGGCGCAAGCCAGCCTCGGTGGGCGAAAATATCTAAAACCAAACGGCGAAGTTCAAGCACTGCAGTCGAAGGAAGCAGGCCGCGAAAACAGGCAAAGCCCTCTTCGTCAAACTGGCGTCTCAGCGTTTCTACATCGTCGAGCAGGGGGTTAGCATCCTGGTATTCGATCGTTTTTTCCATTATAGGACCTGAAAAATTGGTTGTGAAATTCACTTAGGTGAATTGGGGGAAAATTATAGCTCCTAAATCGCCCTCTGTCCAACTTCCTTCAGGTAGCGGAAACGGATTCAAACACTACTCCGCTCTTCTTGGTTATCGAAGATTGACCCCTGTTGAATAAATCGATATAAATAATGTGAAATGCGGTTTTCGACGGATGCCCAAAGAAAGGCATGGAGATGAAAAGCAGGGCTGCAAAAACCAATAAGATGCTCTATCAAGTTGGAACAATTAATTCTTTATTGGCTGGCGTATATGAAGGGGATCTCTCTTTTGCAGATTTAGCCAATTATGGCAATTTCGGCCTGGGCACTTTTGATGCAGTCAATGGCGAGATGATAGCCTTGGATGATAACTATTATAGAATTGATGCAAATGGGAATGCTCATCCTGTTAGGGCAGAAATGAAATCGCCGTTTGCCGTTGTCACTAATTATCAAGAAGAGTTGCGATACGATGTAGGCGCTTTCGAGGATATAACCTTATTGCGTGAATATATACACAGCAAATTCGAATCAGATAATATCATATACGCCCTGTCCATCTCGGGGTACTTCAATAAATTGGACTTGCGTTCAGAGCACCCGCAGCCGGAAGGGCATAGACCCTTGAGTGAAACTATTTCCCAAGTCCAAAATACATATACCCTGAACGATACCAGGGGGACGATCGTAGGGTTCTGGTTTCCAGAATATATGCAAACGATAAATGTCCCGGGGTTTCATTTTCATTTTATCAATGACCAGCATACCAGGGGGGGGGGCATCTATTTGATATGAAAATTGAAAATGGGGGTCTGGGAATTATGCCAATTTTTGATTTCGGGATGCATCTAATACATACCCCACTATTTGAACATGCAAATATGAGTGGTGATTTTGGCTCAGCTAGTGAAAAAGTAGAAAATAAACAACAATAACTTAAGCTAATTGGCGGGCTAAGTGCCTTTTTGGAAGTGGTTAGTCTCTTGGCTGGGTATACCCTGGAACAATCCGTATTTAGAAGGAATTTTCGTACACTAGCTCTTCGAGCGGGAGTTGACCGGGTTTGGGCCATGGTTTCTTGATCGCTTTGCCAATCGCCACCATGGGACCCATGACAAAATCCTCGGGAAGGTTAATTAATTTGGCCACATTTTCAATCTCATAGCCGATCATCGGACAAGAGTCATAGCCCATATCCTGAGCGACGAGCATCAGGGTTTGCATCGCCATCCCAATCGATCGTTGCGCTTCGTCTTTTTGCAGCCACTCGCGCTCTTGGTAGAAGCCTGCCATGGCATCGGGGAGCAAATGAGATATGTCCCCAGGGCCGTTGGCCCAGTATCGCTCTGGCTCTTTTTTCCATGCCTTCACATCCGCAGTGAAAAGTACCAGAAGAGAGGCATCGGTTATTTGTGACTGACCTCCGGCAAATTCATCTTTGATTTGAGTGCGGAGTTTGGGATCGCGGAGTATTAGGAAGCGCCAATGTTGAATATTGAAGCTGGTAGGCGATTGGATCGTCGCTTCCAGCAGAGTCTTTTCTTCTGCTTCCGTTAGGCTGTGCGTGCTATCGAATTTCTTTATCGATCGTCGTTTATATACGGCTTTTATAGTATCGATGGGATTTCCTTTTTAAATTGAACCCCATCCAGAGGTCGGGAATGGGGGTAGATCACAGCGTATCTTTCCGACGTGCTTAGTCGTGGTTATTGCCCAATTCCCAGACACCACCAAAAAGACTTTGCCGCTTCAAAGGCATTTTTTGGATCAGTTCTGGGTCAAGCTCGGGGCTATGCCATTGGGCCCATAGTGAATTATAACAGTTGAATATTGCAATGCGGGGGTTGTCGGAGTTGGTCCAGGCATTGGACGCATGCAGGAGACTTTCGGTGAATACGACCACCGATCCCGGAGGGCAGGAATAATCCTCCATGGCCTGGATCAGGCTCTCTTCCCAAGTGGATTCACCCACATTGGGTCTGTAGGGATCTGGGCTGCCGTAGTTGAAGTGAGCCTTGTGAGAACCACTCAGAAAAGAGGTGCCGCCGGATCCCGATTTGACTTCTTCGAGTTCCCATACAACGCGGGTGAGACCCGAATGAATTTTGTTTCCAGCCACTTGATACCGCATGGCGTTGGCCTGTTGGGGGGGGGCTACTACGTGGGGGATACTGGTGAGCCGAGCGGGGAAGGCATCGTCTTCTTGCCAACCCGGGGGACGAATGGAGATGAAGGATTGCTCACAGCGAAAACCGTAGGCCTCTTCATTCGGGTAAGGTGGATGAGCTAGTATTTCGCCTAGTATATCGACTAGGCAGGGATGATCGAGTAGATTTTGCAGGGTGCCTTGATAGGCTTGTTCTGCTCCAGCAGATATTTCTTGCTTCATCGCCTCGATTTCTGTATTCGTCAACACACCGGGAATAAGTATCCAGCCGTTTAAATCGAAGAAAAATTTTTGCTCGGGTGTCATTCAGCAACGACCTTCTGCTTAGAAGTGAGATAAGTTGACACTAGCATGGGTATAAATCAGGTAATATCGGATATAAATGATATAAATAGCTAGGTGGCGTTGGCAAGCCAGGGTATTGTGGTGATGTAGAATCAATCCGAAGATAGGCTCTCAGCAGGGGGGACTCTTTAGTGCCCGCTACTTGGTTAGACCAGACGAGGGCTTGTTGTATACTCTCGGAAAAGTGAGGATGCGAATGGGATTCTGCGGGATTCAGTAGTTGCCGGGTATTCTGGAGTATGGCGATGCTCAGGATCTATTCTGCCGGATAGCTCCGAGGGCGAAGCAGTTGCAGGCCGGCGCGATGGGCGATTTGATAACGCCTGCGGATCGCGATATGATCGATCGCAGAGTGCGGCCGGCCTATGAGCAGGTAGGAGCAGGGGACCTATAAGAGTTTGTGGGCGCAGATCTCTCTAATCGCGGTTCGTACCGTTTGTCATCCTGCAATGTTTGGCCCATAAGTTGCCAAGCGGATCGGTGGATAATGAGAGTTGAGCAAGCTGTGATCGCCGGTTTTTCGCACCTGTTGCCAGAGCCGTCTAAACATATGTTTTAACTGAGTATCGTAGTTCGGGTCGGTGGCCAGATTATTCATCTCATAGGGATCCTCTTGCAGATTGTATAATTCATCGAGATCAAAGCCATTAAATATGAGCTTCCAATCCTCTTCATAGACCACCCGTTGGGTGAGGTAGACCCTGCTACCGAAATATTCAGCATAACCAGTTTGAAAGTCCTTGTCGTGTTTCTGAGGTTCATATAGTACGGCTGAGTGAGATCGGGAATCGGGATGAGAGATGGGGGTACAGTCACTTAGTTCCAGCAGTGTTGGGCATAGGTCGTGCAAGCCGATTCGGGCCTGACTCACGGCTCCCTTCGCAAGGCCAGGACCGCTAACAATCATTGGGATGTTGTAGATCTCCTCGAAGCCAGAAATATTCTTGCAATACATACCATGGGACCCGAGTAATTCCCCGTGGTCGCTGGTGAATACAATAATGGTATTTTCGTCTTGTCCGGCTTCGCGAACCCGATCTATGAGACGACCAAATTGCTGGTCGATTTCGCTTGTCATTCCATAATAGCAGGCTGCAGCCTCTTGTTTTTGTCGTTCGGTCATCGAGGCCCAAACCTTGGAAATTTTCCGATAGAGACCCGGTTTCCCTTCAAGGTCATCGTGGGTATTGGGGCATAGGGGTAGGTCTGCAACGGAATATTTCGCAAAGGCTTCCGCTCCAGTGATGAACGGATCGTGTGGCTCGATTACACTGGCGAAGCAACACCAGGGATCATCCTGTTCCACGGCCTCATCGAGAAACTCCAGAGCCAATTCTGTGCTAACGCCCAGCATCCTATCTTCAACCGGGACATCGGTAACCCCATAGAGAATGCTGGAATCGTATCCTTCGGGTGCTTGGTGGTCCCAGCGTAGTGCAAAGTTATGCGTGGAGTGAGTGCTGTCGTTTTTCGCCTTCATTCTTTGATCAAAGCAGGGGGTTCCCCGGGCGCCATTCACTTGCCAGCCAAAATCTTCGAGTTTATTTGTTCGTTCGACATGCCATTTGCCGAAGTAGCCGGTATAGTAGCCCGCAGATTTTAAATGCTGGGCCCAATGGGGGTACTCTGTGCGCAAGCAGGATTGATCATCGTCGGTGGTATGGGTTACCATCAGCACACCGTGATTATGAGGCAAGAGACCGGTCATTAGGCTGGCACGGGCAGGGGAGCAAATGGCATTAGGAGTATAAGCCCTATCGAATCGTACTCCTCTGGCGGCTAATTTATCGAGGTTCGGCGTGATACAGGGATGGTCCGGTCGTAGGACTTGTCCCTGCATTTGGTCGGTCATCAGAAAGAGGATATTGGGTCGTTGGGACATGAATGATCTTTTCCTGTTGAGATCTAGTGTTTTGTGGGGATGCTTGGTCATTAAGAACTCGTTTTGACCTATTGAGGTCAAATTATCATCACTAAAATGGTTGGATTTAAACGCGGGGCTTTTGCCCGAATAGATAACAGGTTAAGTTTTCAATTAAAAGGTAAAACCGCCTATTCGAGAGCTACGCCATCTCATATCGTCTTGTTACGAACCAAAGGTATTCTAGTTTTTCAAGGAAGTAAATTTGACTCTGTCTATACAGAACCGAGCCCCCAAAAAGTCTGAATTTTCTCAGCTAAAAGTTCGGACCGAATCATTAGTTGCAGATGGTCGACATAATGCCTTTGCTTCGTTTGTTAAATGGCGCGGTCGATACTGGCTGGCTTATCGCAGGGCCAGCGGCCACACTGCCAGAGACGGTGAGATCGTGGTGCTTGTTTCAGCGGATACTAAGGAGTGGACAGAGGTTGTCCGTTTCGATTTGGGTGGCGATGATCGCGATCCTCAATTTATGGTTTTCGGCGATCGACTTTGGCTTTATATCAACCGCTTGTGGGATGGAGTTTTTAAGATTTTCGCTACTTGTAGTGGAGATGGGCAGGTCTGGGATCCGCCGCAGCAGATATACTGCGATGGGTTCATTCTGTGGAAACCCGTTCTGCATCAGGGACGGCTCTATGCCGGAGTGCATAAACCGGGTAGCAACGACCAGCGACTTTCCCAGTTGATGACTTCTTCCAACGGGATTTCGTGGGCCATGATCAGCTCGATCCGGCGGGGGACCGGTGAAAGCGAAACGGCACTTGTATTTGACCAGGCCGGAAATCTAACTGCTTTTCTGCGCGACCAGACCATAGTCGGCGGCGCGATATTAGAAGCCCAGCCTCCTTTTGTTGAATGGACGCAGCGACCAGCTGGAGTACATCTGTCCGGGCATGCCGTTTATACCTTTTCGCACCGTACCTATGTCTTATCCAGGGGCATGGCGTGTGAGCCGCAAGTGGCTGCAGAGACTCCCCGAGATGCCTTGCCTGCGGAATTGGATCAGGGCACGGTGGTCTATACGTATGAGGACGGTGCCCTCGTGCCTTATTGTCTACTTGGCCCACTGAGTGGCAACCACGATAGTTCCTATGCCACGGCGGTGCAGGAAGGTGACGAGATGATGGTGGTCTTTCACCGTTCTGCGCACGAATACTCTGGCGAATATTGCTACCGGGACGCAGCCGATCTCTTTCTGGCTCGAGTGCCGTTGAAAAACAAATCGTTTTAGTTGGATTTTTGTCAGCCCTATCCACTTTGACTCTTATACAGATAGTATGGAGAACTTGGGGATGCAAAAACAATTTAATGATGGAGACGATGGTTGAGGATCGATATTCGGGTTTCGATGAATAGTCAGTAGGACAATCAGACGATGGTGGTGCTGGAAGTCGATATCAATCCCCCAATCCAAAAAAAGAGGCTGAGGTGATCCCGTGAACATAAATGAACAACTGGATAACTATTATCGCGATGGGTATATAGTCCTGGAGGATCTTATCGATCCAGATCGCCTGGACGCAGTTAGAGAGAGTTATGAGGAGACGATTGATGCGGCCTTGATTTTGGGCCGGGCCGAACGCGACGAAATAACGCAGGCTATGAAAGGCCATAGGTTTCAGAATCCGCATCACCCGGCCTTGGCTCGGGGCGCTTTGATGGAGGGGATCGGCATGCCGGACCTGATCGAGTTCGCCGGCCATATATGCGAGGGCGATCCGGCGATGTTAGGGATCGCGGCGTTTGCCATGGAGGAGGGGTATGAGTACGTGCCCGATTGGCACCGAGATTCGTACGCGGCTTGGGGTAAAGATTCGCCAGAGGAGTTGCGCGTGCGGCACATGGAAAGAATGCCGGCGACTCAGGTGATGCTGGCGCTGGAAGACGACCATTCTTTCTGGTTTGTTCCCGGCTCTCATAACCGGGCGAATACCGAACTTGAGGAAGCGCGTTTCGAAGAGGGCAGAACGGGTTGGCAGGAGTTGTTCGAAGGGGCGGTGCAGGTTAAAGTTCGGGCTGGGAGTGCGGTGCCCTTTGATGCGCGGGGAATTCATCGAGGGCTGAAGCGGGCAGGGCTCAGGCGACGATCGCTATTTATCGTTTATGGCACACCGGAAGAAGCCAGGTATTCAACGATTTCTGGATGGGCGGAAGAGGCGGAATATGCGGACAAAATCTATCTCAATACACTACCGGATGGTTTCCGCTCGGCGGTGGAAAAGACGATCGCGGCCTTGAAATAAGGTCTGGTGGTGTCACAACGGGGCCCGAATGGTCTCTAAGTGGATTGGAGGTTGCCTTGTTGGGGTGGGCGACTTAAACCGCGCCTGTTGAGATTCAATCATCGTTCGAAAAATCATAGAGTACCATAAAACCCATTTCATAGAGAGGAATGGCACTATGGACGGGAAAACGACGAAATCATTTGCGGCAAGGGCAAAGGATGCCCAATGGGTCAAGCAGGGGTTGCGGCCCTATTTCGCTTACCGCGACCTGGGGATTAAGGACGCTACCGAGGGAAAGGTGCTGGCCCATATCATTCGTGCCGATCAGCCTTGCAAAGCCCCGATGGGATACCACTCCCACGATTTGGAGTTTCAAATGGTCTATCTGATCAAGGGGTGGGCTCGGCTTTACTTCGAGGATATCGGCGAGATTCGCGTTGAGGCTGGCGATGTCTGGTATCAGCCGCCCGGGATAAAACATGAGGTCCTGGAATACTCCGATGATTGGGAAGTCATCGAGATCACCATGCCGGCCGAGTTTCCAACTCGCGACGAAGTGCGTTAGTGGGCCGGGGATGAAATAGATATGAAAGTCGGATTTATCGGTCTGGGCAATATGGGGCATCCGATGGCGGAAAATATCCTCAGGGCCCAACACGATCTAAGGGTCTGCGATATCTGTCGCGATAGGGGGCGGGATCTGGTAGAGGCTGGTGCGAGATGGGCAGAGAGTCCTCAGGAAGTGGCGGCCGGGTCGGAAGTGGTGATTTCATCTCTGCCAGGTCCTAGTCAAGTCGAAGCAGTTGTGCTGGGGGAAAACGGTGTTTTCGCGGGGTTGGGCAGGGGATCTACGTATATCGACACCAGCACCAATGCACCGGCGACCATGCGCAATATTGCCGAAATAGGAACTGCGAAGGGTTTTCGGGTGCTCGATGCGCCGATCAGCGGAGGGGTCTTCGGGGCCAGAGATGCAAGTCTCACGATTTTTGTTGGTGGGGAAGAAAATGTTGTGGACCGCTTTCGACCTCTTTTGCAATGCATTGGCGAAAATGTGGTCCATATGGGACCGGCCGGCTGCGGCAATATGACCAAGTTGATTAATAATGTGATGATGTTTATCAATTTTATAGGGGGCTGCGAAGGGATGGCGATGGGGATCAAGGCCGGAATCGATCCAAAGGCATTGCTCGATGCGATTAAACCGAGTATGGGGCATAGCAAGATCATGGAGCGGAGTATGGCCTTGTATTTAAAAGGCGAAGCAATATGTTCAGCCACGGACCTCGCCGTTAAAGATATGCATCTGGGGGTTGAACTCGGAAGGGAAACGGGCGTTCCATTGGAGTTGAGTCCCTTGGTTGAATCTATCTTCGCCCGGTTTCGCGATAGCGGTCATGGGCAGGAGGATTTCACTGAAATCATTCGCGAATTTTTGGCGTGAGCGGATAGGGGACGGGATCGTTTTCAGCGGAGTGGTCAAAGTGCTTAGTTCAATAAAGAGGAGTGTGCGATGATCATCGATGTTCACACCCATTGTCTGCAACCCGAACACTTGAGCACGACCGTCCATCGCTCAATCGAGCGGGCGGGTTATCCACCGATGCAGCCCCTCTCTCCGGAAACCTATCTGGAGCATATGGAGGCGGTCGATCGAGCGATTGTATTCGGAATCCGGGGAATCGCCACCGGGATGCGGAGCCCTAATGACTTTACGGCAGAATGGGTCGCGCGCCAACCCGATAAATTGATCGGCTTTATGGCTATAGATCCGACCGAAGAGGACCATCTGGAGGAGGTCGATCGCTGTGTGTCCGACCTCGGGCTGCGCGGGATCAAAGTTTATCCGATGCTGGGTCGTTACGATCCTACCGATCCCACCGTTTTTGCGCTGTACGAAAAAGCTCAGCGCCTGGGACTGCCAATCCTATCCCATACCGGCACTCATCCCGATTCTAGAGCGATGCTGAAATACAGCTTGCCACTGCTGGTCGATGAGATAGCCCAGGCCTTCCCGGATCTGGTGTACATAATGGCTCATTTGGCGCATCCTTGGCAGCGTGATTGTGCGGTGGTTCTGCGCAAACACCCGAATGTCTATGCCGATATATCGGGTGGATGGGTGCGGCCCTGGCAGGGTTGGGAGGCACTGGTGGGGATGGTCGAGTGGGGAGTTTGCGATAAGATTCTTTTCGGTTCGGATTACCCGTTGTGGACCCCGCAGGAGGGCATGGACGGTTTGCGAAAGCTCAACGACCAGGTCGAGGGCACCAAGCTTCCGAAGATTCCGGACGAGGTGATCGAAGCTATCATAAACCGCGATTCGCTCTCGTTGCTCGGGCTGGATTGAGTAATTGCGTACATGCTCATCAAATACTGAGGTGCTATGATTATCGACGCACATTCGCACCCCGTCACAATGGATTGCGAGCGCTACCCACTCGCCGAGCCCGATGCTTCGTATCGGCCGGCGGCAGACGGTTCGATGGGCTTGCTCAAAAAGGAGATGGACGCGGCGGGAGTAGATAAGGCATTTACTATTTCGGCGGGCTTTTACGGATGGGACAATAGCTACGCTATGGATGAATTGAAGGGCAGGGAGGATTGGTTGGCCGTCGGGGTGCTGGTCGACCCGGCGAGTGCTGCCGGACCGGATGATCTGGAACGATTGGTCGCAGCCGGTGCCGGCGGACTGCGGATACAGCGACATTTGTTTTACCATCAGGCCCTTGACGATCCGGTGAGTACGCCGTTGTGGTCAAAGGCCGGGGAGTTGGGGCTGACGGTCGATATCAATGCCTCGCAGACGGAGTATGGAGCAGTTGAGAACCGAGTACGGGAATCTCCGCAGACGAAATTTGTCCTTGATCACTGTGGTTATGTGGCCGATACCCTTTCGCCCGATGTGAATACCGTGGGGCCGGTATTGGACTTGGCTCGTTATAAAAACGCCTATGCCAAATTGACCTTTCTGCCTTCGGCCAGTGACGAGGAGTATCCTTTCCGCGACGTGCATTGGATGGTGCGCGAGTTGGTGGATGCCTTCGGACCGGAGCGCTGTCTCTTCGGCAGCAATTTTCCTCAGCTAATGTACAGCCCGCAGACGAGTTATGCGCAGACGGTGGGGCTTTTCGCTGAGGCGATCGAGCTAAGTGCCGAGGAACGGGCGTGGATTCTGGGCGGGACGGCGGAGAAGCTGTGGAGATGGCAGGAATAAAGCAGGGCCCCCTTTTTATTGCAAAAAAACCTGCCACCGGGTTTAGTGGTGGCTTTATTTGGAGACCTATCGAGATGAATGAAGAACAGCGCTATCTCTTCGACCTTTACGGCTTTCTGCATCTTAAAAATATTCTCAGCTCGGAACAATTAAAGGCTGCTTCCGATGCCGCAGGGCGCTATATCGAGAGTGCCGAAGAGGATCGCCCGCCCGATTTTAAGGTGAATGGCAAGGGCCATTCGCACGGCTTTGCTTTCGATCGGGCTTTGGAGGAGATGGTCTTCCTGCCTGAAGTTTGGCCGATTGTCCTGGAGTTTACCAACGGCAAGCCGATGCTTGCTAGCGGGACTCTAATGGTAGACGATCCCAGGATACCGTCTGAAGCCGCGCCCTTACACTGTGCTCGCGACGATTACGGCTGGGAGAGTGCCCGCTATGAAGTGCGCAATGGGCGTATCTATTGCGACGATTTCGTGGTATTCCCGTATTTTGATGATGTGCATCCTGGCGATGGTGGACTCTTGGTTGTACCGGGCTCGCATAAGTGCCAATTTGACCGGCCGCGCCACTTATTTTCCGGGGGGCTTATCGATGAAGAGATACCTCAGGGGATTATCAATATCACTCCCTCGGCTGGAGATGTGGTGATCATACCCGAGTGCCTGACCCATGGAGTGCTGCGCTGGACTCCTAAAGACCGCCAGCGGCGGATGCTGGTATTGCGCTACAGGCCTCATCATCGCCAGTCAGGGCCCATTCCGGAAAGGGTTAAAGAGCGACTGGCACCTGAAACCCGTGAATTGGTGGAGTCGGCACATTATACCCATAAAAAAGAGATTGCGGCTCGAACAAGTGTTGAACTGAGCGCTTAAGTGAATAGGTCTGCAGCCTCAATCAGAAAATTATGGCTGAGGTCTGGGATGTGGTTTATCGATCCTTAGTCCCCGGATCATTAGATCTCTCTGCTCCTGGTACGTCGCGGTCGGGCAGTGTATAACTCATCCAGCGAGTGAGTGCGCGTTGTTCGGGGGTGAAACGCTGACGGACAGAGGGGGGCATCCAGTAGTGTCGGGCATTATGGTGATCCCACATCGGGCTGGCCCGGTAGAGGTGGACATGGTTGTACTGCAGGGTTGTTCGCCGGCGCTTGGTGGTTTTAGTCGCCCCGGCATGGGTCAGGGCTTCGGTAAAGAGCATGATGTCGCCGGGATCGCCGGTTATTTCGATCGCCCCTGGAGTGTCGAGACCACTCTGCCCCCATCGTTCCCTGTCGAGAGTGAAATTTTTCTTGTGCGAACCCGGGATCACGGTGAAACAGCCATCGCCAGGGTGGTTGGGCGTGAGCATAGTCACTACGTTGAGCATCGGTGAGAGAATCGCTCCATCGCGCACGGTGTATTCGTCGACCGGCAGCCCGTGATGCCAGTCTGTGGCACTGCGGCCTTCGTATTTTGAAATTGACCAGGTGTTGACCAATTGCGGCTCGCCCATAAATGCCTTGAGATAGGGCAAGTAGGATGGATGGGCAATCAATTTGTCGAATACGGGGTCGAGTCGTGGCAGACCGTTGAGCCGGACCTGGTTTTCCACGTTGGTATCCTTGGTATAGTGCTGGCCATGGACGATAGGGATGCCTGCGGCCCAGCTTTCGTCGTGATCGATGGCCTCGTTGGCGAGTACGGCTGCATCTAGAGCCTCGACCAAATCCGCTTCGATCGCTCCGCGCAGTATCAGGAAACCTTGCAGGTCGAAAAGAAACCGGTCTTCCTCTGTGACTTCGTGCAATGGGGTTTATCCCTTCAAGTCAATTAGGGAAATTCAAGGAAAGAGTCAATATTTTTACCGGGGAACTTGCATCTCCCAAAAAAATCATTAAGTTCTTTATCGAATCCTCCTTTCCTGACCGGTTTGGGGTGGTTCATACGATCTTCGGATCGAGGCCGGAATCGAGCTGCCACTCGATTCCGGTTTCTTATTAGAAGCATTAAACTACCCGGCTTTTGACAAAAGCCAAATACCGGCTCCCAGCATCGTAATACCGGTAATCCTCGCGGTCCATTCTCCGGCTGGAAGGGCTTTTTCGGCCAAGACCAGAATGGTCAGTGCTGCTACCCAAAAAAGGTTCATCACTCCCAGAACAAAAAGCAACAACATCAGAATCCAACAGCAGCCAGCACAGAACATTCCGTGTTCAAGGCCCATAATAAGACTGCCGATTCGCCCTTTTCGCCATCCCTGCAGTACGAAATCTATCGGAGAACGACAGCTTTTTAGACAGCTGTGTTTAAGCGGTGTCAGCTGATAAAGACCTGCAGCAATGAATAAAGCGCTGCCCAGGAATCGACTCTTGGATTCCAGCATCGAGGATAGGAGATCTAGATCCTGCAGGGCTGCTTGCAGGAAGGTGGCTAATACACTGAAAAGAGCCCATATCACCAGATAGCCGAATGTGAAAGATGCGGTCAACATCCGGGCGGCGCCACGCTCATTTTTTTGCCGTACTACCCGCGCGTAAATCAAAATCATCGGGGTTGCACTGGGCAGCATCATGCCGACCATCATGACCACCCACATAATGACCATCGAAATGATATTCCCCGATGCCCATGGATCGATCGCAGGCATGGGCATCATCGGAGTTGATTCCATGTCCTGAGCCATATTTACCAGCCACGACCAGGCAATGAGAGTCGCCAGAACTATAGCGAAAAGAATAATTATACGGTCGCGTCGTATCGCGGAGGCAGTTGTTGACGATGGGGATGTTGGTTCTAGCATAGTGGGAGGTGCTTTATGCTATACCTTCCCAGGCAAACG
>MDTE01059622.1_pt1 | contig 19501 bp, 30 predicted proteins | sample 811231 | NCBI WGS metagenome assembly MDTE01 (sample SAMN05326651, study PRJNA326480) | marine metagenome | isolation source: seawater | place: Indian Ocean: Red Sea | collected 2010 | reverse complement strand
TCGTGATGTAGTGTGCTCATTGTTAATAACTCCTATAGTGATTTATAAAGAAAAAATGGGATCAAAGTTGAGTAACTTTGTCCCATAATGTGTCAAAAACTGTTTCATCGTCCATGTGCTCGGTTAGATCCAAATCAGCAACAGATGCGAAGATGTCATTTAGAAGTGCTGCTTCGGTCTGGGTGAGGTTGAGGACGGTCATTGATTCTGTGTTGTTCATATTCCTATAATACATGAAAAACCCCCCAAGTGGGGGGCATGTGTGACAGTTTGTCATCTGGTTGGTGCGTATGCTGTGCTACCGTTGGGTGAGACGTGGAGAACTGCAACGATGGGGTGAGAAGGTCTGAAGATCATGGGGTCGAATCTCCTAGCAATGCGATCAAAGAAGATGTATCCTGTATCCTGCCACCTCTTGTAGGCATTCCATCGCTTGTTGGGGAAGTAGTTGTGATCCATGGGTGTGTCGTGTTGACTTTCATAGTTTAGAGCACCATGGGTCATTCGATCTTATCTAGAAACAAAAATTCATACTCGCAGTCTTCGGGGTCTTCACCATCTACAATCCATTCCTGGAAAATAGCGTGTGCTTCATGAATGTTGTTAGCGTTGACGTGTGCTTCCAGTTTGTCAAGCAGTGTGTCACCCATGTTGTCAATTGAGTGCTGCTTGTCATCGGTCTCAGTGGTGTAGATTTCCCAGATTGGTTCAGAAGTCATGAGTCGAAGGATTGCTTGAGTTTGGTGTAAATGTCATGTGAGATATAATCCTCTATCTTATCGCTCATAAAATCATCATCCTTATAGCGTTTGATGGATGCTTTTAGTCTGTCATACTCGTCTCCCATGATCTCTAGAAGACGGTATAATTCACCATGACTGAAGTTGACTGTGTAGTTCATAATTACTCTTGATTAGCAAGGACTAGGAGTTTACCCAAGAGGTGAGAATAAAACCTGCATGTTTCATCGTCCTTATACTCACTCTTGATCTTTTCATGAATGCATGTAATGATCTCTTCATACTCCTCAGATGTAAGAGAAGGGGCAAAGGGACTTACGTCCCCTGACCCCCATGCATACTGTGTGTTAGTTGTTGAGATACTCATCAATAATAGAAAGAAGTTCGTTGCCATTGTCTGCTGCTACTAAACGTGCAACAAGTGCCTGAATTGGATCAAATGCCATTTGGAGACTCCTTTAGATATTTGAGAATCTCTTCATACATGGTGGCATCGTATTGAGTCATAATGAATGAAGAACCTCGTGTACTTTCTTATAATACACCATTTTGAGGGTCTGTCTGCAAATAGTGTGCACTTTGCGAACTGTCCTATCTCACGTCCAAATTAAATGATAGTGTGGTACGGTTGGAATTCTCTTTCTGTAGCAATACACCATGACGTACAAATGAAGGGAACACAATTAGATCACCTTGTCTTACTTGTGGGTACATGATGGGGTTTTGTTTAAAGATATGTGTATACCCTGAGATCGTATGATCTAAGTTCATATTCTCAAAGTAAAATGGTGCATCTTTCTCTTTACTATAATTGAGAAAGATTACACCACTAAAGTTAATAAACTCTGGAAACTGTACATGATGATGAGGTTCTTGATGTTGTCCCTCATTGTATACATTTAACCAGGAATTAACTATTTTAATTTCTACTTCAGGTGGGAAGTATTGATACAGGTAAGGTGATAACAATGCACCTAATTCTTCAGGTGCTACGATATCATTCTCATCAAAGAATGTGCTATTAACTGAACAATTCCACTTGCCATCTACCTCTTTACATATATCTTTGCATGACTCATATAATTTACCAAATGTTTCTTTATGGTCTCTAATATGTACATGATGATATTTAATAGGAAACAGAGTTTTCATACTATAGTGCCTGTTTTATGCGTAGGTAGGTGTTAGTTGAGGTTGCTAGTTCTTTACTCTTAGCAGGTCTACGTTGACCCCACTTGAGTAATACTTTCTTACCCTTATCATTCTTCTCTCTTAGTCCATCAAATTTGTCCTCATTAAGTGCATGCCAAGCACCATTCTTTTGTAGAGTACATGGTTGATTTATAGTTAATATTGTACCATCTAAATCACAAATATCATAGAAAAGTGATTGTCCACTAACACGAATGTCAACATGATTTGCATGTGCTAATCTAGTCTTAAGTGTCTCATATTTCTCATTGGTTAGTGATAACAAATACTCACCTTTTCCAATGCATAATAGATGCTCATCACCTACAATTCCTGTCTGTTTGAGTAATCTCTTGAGCACTAATTTGTTGTCTATTTGTGTTAGTGCTTCCTTAATTGTTGTTGCTACTTGTGTACCAATAGAGGTGCAATCTTCTTTCCATTTAGTTGATACATTCTCCCAATGTTCTGCCTCATGACTATTAATATAGAATGAGCGAATGTCATCGTTAATTGTATCTAACTCCCAAAAGAAAGGTAACAATTGTGGTGCAATCTCTTTGACATATCTATCACGAACTGATCGCTTACTTCCTTTAAATTTCTTATTATCTGTACCAATATATGTACCTGGTGTGCAATCAGTATTCTCAAATAAGAAATTAACTAGAGTAGAATTAAATGTACCTGAGCATACTTGTAAACTATCATATCCGTTCTTGTAGTTCTTAACTGAGATAGATATCTGCTCACAGTTATCAAATGTGATGAGTAAATCACCTTTTAGATTCTTATTCCTAAACTCAGCATCTACACATGTAAAGTAAAACTTGCGTCCAGGATACTTCTTGATAATGTCAAGTGTAAGATCAGCAACTGTTGCATCAACATTCTTTTTATACTTGGATCCAAGGAACTTAGAGAGCACGTTTCTGTTTGTGGCATACTCTGTCCATTGTCCCTCTTGTGCTGCTGAACAGTGACTAATTGCAACTCCATGTTTCTCTGCCTCTTCTTGTAGTCGTGCTGCTAGGTAGATCTCAGCACAATCTTGGATATAATGGTCAATAGTGCTGCCTGCACCTCTTTTAGTTGTCATTGATTCTCCTCCGAGAATAGGGTTGTTTGGGGTCAGTCTAACCAAGAATCGTTTGATTTGAGTGCTTTGTTGAGTGATGGATTCTTGAGTAACTCATGCTGATATTCTAGTTCAGAGTATAATTGCTTGAGTAGTTTTGTAACATAACTTTGTCTTTCTAGTTTGTTTGAGAGTTGTATCAACTCCTCTGTTAGATTCTTTGCTCTAATTACTGTGAAGCACTCTTGAGTGTTGCAATCGATGTTGCTATGCATTAGTCCATGGGTCGGTAGTGTTGACGTGTACACCCTTGTGAGGTGCAATGATGCCTAGAGACAATCGCATGCCCTTAGACGGTGGGTTGCCTCTATGGTGGAGACTGCTATCAAATACTACCATACGTCCTTGCTTAAATGGGATAACTTTACCATTTGCAAACTCAGTGTCACCATCCTCACCATAAGCATGATAGATTATAGAGGTAGCAGGCACGTCATGGTCTGTATGAAATTCACTAATCATATCAGGTGTTTGACCATTGACTAATAGTCTGTGAATGTGAGAGCATGGTGGACGTGTAGCGATGTCCTTGATAACGCACTCATTTATATATGCAAAGAACCAATACCATGGTGATGTGTCAGTGAACTCATTGTCACGTATAACTGTATTACCTAAGAATCTTGATTTATTATAGTCACCATAAGGTGCATTATTATAATAGAGTGGACAATAATCAGTCAACCACTCTGCTACATCCTGCACCATCCAATTAGGGAAATAATCATCTATAATCTCAATCACATTATTAACCTCCGTTTAACACCAAAGTTAGCACTAACTGTGATACGTTTTGTATCACTTCTTTGTGGTTCTACTTGATGATGTAGGTATGCAGGGAATATAATAATATCACCCTCAATAACATCAGGAAACCACGTATTCTCTACAGGATAGTGTTTACTATAATTACCTAGATGTTTCTCTTGATTAGGATCATAGAATAGAAACTGTGCATCCTTATCTTTATCATATTGTACAAAATATGCACAACTAAATGTACTATCACCACCACCTACATGTGTATGTACTTCTTGACTATCACCCTTAGAGTATACATTTAACCATGCTTCAGATAACCATACTGAATCCTCACCTTTACCATGTAATTCTTTATGCATCTCTAATATATTATCTTTGATACACTCAAAGAATAAATCCCAACTGAAATCATCTTTATTACTGTCAGTCTCAAATGATGATTTAACACTGCAATTCCATTCTCTAGGTTGAGTGAGTTTAGCAGATGTACTCTCACTAAGTAACACCTGCTTTAACTCATCATGTCTCTCAACATGACCATGATAATAGAATTTAGGGAATAAGTTACAAATTTGACCCATTATGTTATTAATGAAATAGGGGGAACACCTTCGATGAATATACTATCAACAACCTTTTGTAATCTCTTGACTACATGAGCACCATACTTAGGATGCACTGGTACTGTTACATAACCAGTGGGTTTCTTATAGAATGCCCACTCACAAGGTTGTAGTTCTCCATTGTTAATCTTTTCACGATCTTCTGTATGTAGACGTATAACACGACCAACAGTTTGTGCCATCTCAACTACATTTAGATAACGTAATAAGATTGTATGAGTTAATCCAGGAACATTAATACCCTCGCTTAGTATACTATAATGGAAGCACACAAAACGAATAGAATCATCACAACCCCATTCTTTTAATGTGTTCATGAATACTGAACGTGATACTTTCTTACCATCAACATAAGCACCAAACTTAGAGGTTACATGTAATACATGATATCCTCTATCTTTTAACTCATGTAATAATATAGTACGAGATAACATGTCGTTAAGTACACGTGACTTAGGCACACTTACCAATACTTTACTACTCTTATCATCATCTAATTCATCGATGATATTTGTTATTGTAATAGCATGATGTACGTGTGCTTTCTCTTTACTATAATGTCCATCTGTCTCAAATGGTACAATTGTAGGTGGAAGTATTGTCCCTTGTTTAATTAACTCTTGTGCCTCAACATTACATAGTATTGTACCATAAACTGCTTCATTATGCATGCCTCTAGAATGTTTACGAGACACACGAGGTGTAGCAGTAAAATAATATCTCTTACCAGAGAATCGTGCTAACTCAAATATACTATCATAGAATGTTTTAGCACAACTATTATGTGCTTCATCACAATATACTACATCTGCATATACTTGTGCTTCCATTACTCTATGTAATGAGTGATAGGTAGTAAAGATAATACGAGTATAATCTTTATTTGTATCCCACCACTGTGCTATCCAGTTGGGATCAGTCCCACCTTGATAACCTCTGTAACCTGAGTGTGCATGGAAGATCTTAGCATCTATTTGTGATCTAAAATCTTCACATAACTGTCTTGCTAATAAAATACGAGGTGCAACAACAATAACAGTACTCCCACGCTCTAACTGTTTTGCATGAGAGATCATGATAAATGTTTTGCCACCACCCGTAGGCACAATGATTTGACCGAGATCGGCAGTGCTCATTGCGTCCAAAGCACGTTGCTGATGTGGTCTGAGTTGATTGTTCATAAATGTAGTATAGCATTAAAAAACCCCCTTGCGGGGGTTGTGTGACACTTACTTAACTGGTTGTTGTTCGGTGTTAAATGCTCTGTTGTAAGACTCAAGAACGTAATTGTATGCTTTTTTGACGTAGGGGACAGATTCGTTGTAGACCCATACACAGTCTTTCCAGAGTGCTTTAGTCTCAAACTGATGTATCTCCCAACGTATTTTTGCATCATTCTTGTAGTCTTCCCATTTTAGCAGTGGTTCAGGGGCAACAGTTTTTGGTGATTCAGTCACTTTAATTACACTCCTCTTGGCAGTTGTTTTGGTTGCTTTGCGAGTGCGTGTTTTACGAGTTGCTACTGATGCTGTCATGTAGAAATGATTGACTACTCACCTATAATAGCAACAAACACACTCAATGGGGTAGATAGTGGACAGTTTAGTATGTGGTTTTGTTACAATACCTGTACGACCTCAACTATTTCGGGGAACTCCTCTTGTAGTTGTCTCTCAATGCCTAGTTTGAGTGTTTGTGAAGACATCATGCATGATGCACATGCACCTAACAATCGTACCTTAACCACAGCACCCTCAGGTATATAATCAATCTCAACAAACTCTAAGTATCCACCATCTGCCTCTATGTAGGGTCGCATTACATCTAATGCTGCATTAACGTTAACAGGTGTTAACTCAGTCATGCATGCAATTCACATAGTACACAGTCATCACATTCTATGTCATGCTCATAGTTATGAATCTTATGGATGAGTCTATCAAACTCCTCACGCATTGCTTCATGTGGTTTAGCGAATGACTTATAATACTCACACGCTCTTGCCATACGATCTAAATCTCTTTCATTAAAATGTATCATAGTAGTATTGCACCTATAATAAATCCCTTAAGGAATGATATACACACCACCTGGTAATCAGATAGTCCCCATTTATCTTGACACTTTTTAATTAGTTTCTTATCCCACTCAACTACCTTCTGAAATGAACCCTTAACCTTACTCTGAACTGACATGACTGCTATGTGATATGTACCTAATATTTAGGTAATTTCCTATTAAAATTCCAATAATCAAACTTGATATAGAGTTTATATGGTAAACACAATAGTTTTTGTGTAAAGTACTCAAGATATAATAGTGAGAGTATAATATATTTTTCTATCATTGGTCAGTTATACCATACTTTGATAAGTCATACTTTGCCATCCTTAATGGTTCATGCTTCACTACAGGTGGTTTACCTATTATATCCTCAACATCAGATACTATCTTCTTCTTAGAGATATGATATGGTGTTGGTGCATTTTGTAAACACACCTGTAAACACAATAGTTGCTCATCATTAAATGTAAATGTATGACTCATTTCTCTTTACTTCTATTGATTAAAGATATAAACTTATCATTAGCAAATGTCCCACCCAGACACACATCTATCTCATCACCATCTTTCCAATTCTCAGTACCATCCTTCTTAGTGTGTGCTAATGCAATAGTTAAATCATCAATTATCTTTTGAGTTATCTTCATTTAATATACTCCACTTGATAAGGTGGCATCTTCTTAATCTCGACCTCAACAGTTTGTTGAGTGAGTATATTAACAAGTTTATGATATGCTAATGCAGTGAATATTTGAGGTACAATGAATGCCACCATTGCAACTACCCAAAACATATAATAATAATTCTCTTTATTTTGTGTTCTCATTTTTAGGAATGCCAGTGATATCAGTTGGTAAATCTTCATTTCCTGGATGATCTCTTATCACACCTTTATAATTCTTTTTATTATAAAAATGCTCATCCTCTATCTCTAACTCATCCCAATCATTTGGATAGACTAACAAGTTAGTCTCTTTATATCCATGCATTGTATTGGGATCTTCTCTCCTATTTAAACTGAGGGTAATATATTGGTCACTAATAAAGTTAATAGTACCCTCATCTCCTTTAAACCTTGCTTTCTGCCCTCTCTTTAATGATTTAAGAATGTTTCTTATCTCCAATGGGATTGCCTCCGCTAAGAATAATGGAATAGTCATCGTAGATGCAACTTATCATAAATTGATTCAATCTCTCTACGTTGTTCCTTAGTAACACCACCATATTTCTTATACAGTTGACCTTGATAAATGAAAAGTGCCTTCCTTAATGTTTTCTGTTCAGTCTCATTTAATAAGACTCGTATACATCTAGGATCTGATTCTTGTTGTTGGTTCTCTACATTTTTCATGCCAAATATCATAAGTTTGGGTAATACTATTTAACATTATAGCAGATTATATTAATATTGCAAGCGTTTGTGCTCGTCTTGATATAATTTCTCGACAGTGATGGGGTCAAACCCTGCTATACCATGGTCCATGATAGGTGGTTCGTTGTTTACCTCATGTCTGGTAAATAGTCCCTGCCTCACATCTGGGTCCATGAATTTAAATGTCATAATATATCTATTCAATGCATAACGTGGTGTTGGTGGTCTACCTGTGTGTGGTATACGACCATCAAACATTACAACACGACCAGGTCTAGGTGTAACTGCACGATGTGCATCTAAGTTATGGTCATAGAATATAGTTTCGCCACCCCATGATGGATCCCACTTGGTATTTAAATATATTAATACTGTCTTATTACTTGGCACATCATGTGGTGCATCTACATGAATACCAGGTGTATTTCCAAATCTAAGCACATTAATATAACATGCATACATATGGGCACGAGGGGGCAAATTTGGGCATTTCGCTTCCAAATATCCAAGCACATCAAGATAGAGTGGATCATTACTTGCTTCAAGTCCTGCTGCTTGGAAGTAAGTAGGATTCTCAACAGGACAGAAATTATATAACTGATGAGTCCAATAACTATGCCTCATGTCAACATCAGGTGTATCTGGTGTTGGTTGCTCATCAGTTCTAATAAACCTATAAGGTAAGTATACTACCTTATACATCAGTTCATCAGATGCTAATCCAGTATCTACTACATCAATTAGCATAATAGTGCACTCCAATAATATTCATTGACATAACATATCTATCATCGTTTGAGTTATTCTTCTCAGTCTTGTGTGTCATCCATCCTGGAAAGAATAATACATCATTTGTTTTAACTTCAATAGGTGCCCAATCATATCCTTCATCATAATAATCATATACTAATGGTTCACCCATTTTATATGGTTGCAATGGATTCTTAACTAGTAACCTACCACTATTCTCTGGCACATGTAAATATGCAGCAACTGCAATAATAACATTCTGATGATGATGCTCTTCAGTGTATGCACCAGGTGGATGTACATTTATCCATGATGTATCTAATTGTTTAGTTAAATTCATGAATCTCATTTGTGACCATACATCATCAATGGTGCGGTACAAATAATTCTCTTGAAATTTCCTAAAACAATCCCAGTTGTGAGGTGGATCTCGTTTACTTATTATAACAGATGTGGTGCCACCATCTTTCTCATGTGTTTGAGCATTCTGTCTAATTGTTTCTTCCTTAGCATGGTCTAAGTAAGTATCAACCTTATCTTTAATAGTATCAAATTCAAAATCATACTCACCCTTGAATATGTAAGGATGTGGATTAATGGGGAAGGGCATAATATTTTCTATCAACTGTTTTCTTATAAGGTAATAGATGTTGCATAGGTATACTACACGACAGTCTCTTCTCACTTGGTTGTGCCCAGTGATAATGTCTAACAGGAATGTATAACACATCACCTGGTTTCATTATAACATCTATCACACAGTCTAGGTCATCTTCATTAACATTTAAATTATATGCTAATAGATTACTACATCTATTATTATATACTTTCCAATGTGTTTCACCCTCTACCTGTAGAATAAAATTATTAGCGTAGTCCTCATGTACCTTAAATGATTTACATTCACCTATACCTGCATAGATGTGGAATGACCCCACTATCTTAGGAAAATGCTCTTCTAACTCTTTTAATATATCCTGTCTCTTTCTATCAATCCACTCAAACTTCTCAATAATACATGTATGACCTTCAGCAAATATATTCATCATATCTACTGGGTCTGCATGATCTTCAGACCAGAAACGTGGATACTTAGGATACTCTATAAAATTATTTGTATTCCTATTAATAAACTTTATATCATAGAATTGAGGATTATTTAAACACCATTCAACATCACTCCATGTAACATAGTCCTGAGGGTTGTCACATATACCAGGAAAATACTCTGGTTGATCATTTATAGTCCAGTCTCTAGACTTTAGCAGCGAAGATATCATCATCAGATAAGAAATTTAAATTCAATGCAACTCTAAACTTGTGCTCACCATTTGGATTAGATGATGCATGGTATTGATGACCATCAAATACAAATAGTTTATTCGCTTCAGGTTTAACTCTCAACCTCTCAGTATATGATTGTGTCCTCCCCTTATACCATCTCTCATCAATATTAAGACCTGAATTTGGGTCATCATACTGATCAAAGAATACAGTATCACCTGTACAATCATGCAAATAAAATAATGCAGCATAATGATCCTTCTCACTGTCTGTGTGAGGTGCATTATGGTGCATCTTACCGTTATTTAATTGTAATGCTAATCTAACTCTTAGAAACTGTACAGGGCATGGCAAGGCATCTTGCACACTATCTAATACTGGTAACCAATGTGATAACCATGGTGACTCAACACCCTCTTGATCTAATAATACATGTGTAAATCCTATTGCTTTCTCATCCTCTGGCATGTCCAGTAATTTAGTATCACCAAACATAAAACCATTAGTACTATAACTCACATCATCTGATAAGAAATACCAAGGGAATCCATTCATTCCCTTAACTTGATCAAATAAGCGAGAGAGGTACGTTGGAGTTAATAGGTTTTCTACTTGGATATATTTCATTATCACGTAGTTGATCAGAGAATAATTGTATATTAAATGATAGAGATATTCTATCATCATCACTTGAACTTGGGTCTACTGCATGCATTAACCATGAAGGGAATATAATAATATTATTCTCTTGAGGTGTAATATAATGCTCTAACTCATTAGCAGGATTCTCGAAGTGATCAAAATTATCTTGACAACCCCATGACTCCTTCATACTGGTGTAATTAAAATCTCTAACAAATTTAATATCACCACTACAACATGTAGGTACTTTAACATAGAATACACCAGATAGCAAACTACCTGCGTGGTGATGTATGTGATTCTTATCACCTCTAGTATTAATATTAATCCAAAGGTTAGTTACCCTTAAACTAAAATCTCTACATCCAAAATCCTCAGCAACTGCATATGCCATATGCTGCAGTCTTTGATGAAATGATGCTAATGGTGTTTGATCAATATAAGGTGGACGGAAATCATTTGATTGCCACCCTCCATCATTAGATGCTACTCTACCTCTTGGATCTTCATCCTTAACATGGTATGCAAATGCTCTAATCTCATCTAGGTCTAAATCAAATGTATCCTGCCACAATTGGGTAGGAAATAATAATTCAGTCTTCATCATTAAATACGAAATCTCTCTCAGTGCACTCTGGATCTACATGCTTCTTATATAATGCTAGTGCTTCAACTGCACCAGATAGTTTATTAAGCAAGTCTTTCTTAGTCTGCAATTCTTCTAGTGAAATCTTAGTAACTGTTGAGGTGTAGTGCATATTATCTAATGCTTTCTGCAATTTAATATACTCTGCTTTCACAGTCTCATGTTGTTGCAAGAAGTTCATTACCAATTCATCAAAGGTAATAAGACCTTCAAGTGGTTTCACTTCCTGCTCTTCAATACCTGCTTCTTTAGCAAGGTCAACTACTTTAACGTCTTCTGGCATTATTCAAACCTCTGTTTGTTTTTATTTAGTGCGAGTACTGCTTTATGTTTATCAATCCTTTCCTTCAATGATACCATTTCAATGAAGTGCATGTATCTATTATAATCCATGACTTTATTGTTTCTAATGTCCTCATCGTTGGCAGTCTCAATAACAACCTCCCAGTCCTTCCTATTAAATAGATTCCTATCCATTGGAATCCATTGTGCTAATGGTGTACCTGCTTTAATTAGATACTCACCCTCTTCTACAGCATGCCAAAAGAGTTGCATATTAACTTCATAAGAGTATGAAGGATCTACAAATCCTGTTGCCACACTAAACCTTGGTTCAGGATAATAAGGTACTGGTATCTGCATGAATACAATATCCTTATGTGCTTGCACTCTCCAAGGTAATTCTAATTTAATAGTTTGCTCTGTTACTTCTCGTTGTTGATCAACTAAATCACGAATACCTTCTGTCTGCTCTGGCACATGTCCTTTGACATATGTTGGACCTCCAGAGTCAAACATTACCTGTGCAACCCAACCAAAATCTTTCTTATCACCAGTCATTTTGATAATAATATCTGCTGGCACTGTTACTACCCAACCTGTATCCATTAATCCTGTTAATGCAGGACATGTTACAGCATGGTTGAATAGTCCATCATAATTACCATCATAGTTTCCTGATACTTTGGAACTATAATGCTCCCACATATTCTTTAGTTTAACTGCAGGACATTTAGATGTCCTATTATAATATGTTTTAAGGGCATCGTCTCTCCATTTCCTATGTAATTTATTAGCAGGAATCCATGGATGTAGTTCTGCTACACCTGGATGTAATGAGTAGAATCTAACCCATTTCTTATTCTTCTTTTTAAACAAATTAAACATAGATATTATCCCTTAAATATTCATAATGTGTTGGTTGCTGTTGTGCCCATTGTAGCATATCTTGACGCTCTTGTTGATATTTTGTGTGGATATCATTAATAGCATATTCAATTTCATGTGTCAATTTCTCCCTGAATAAACCTTGACTTAATGGAGAAATATTCTGTCCAGCAGCAATATAAAGCAAACCTTCAATGCGACGTGGATTAAAGAATCTCTTGTCCATACTATCTATCAAATTTGCATAATCTTCTAGTGCTGATACAGTAGACCTAGGGTCATTTACTAAATCAGGTTGGAAGGTCAGAGTATCTGTGCAATCTCTCCAATAATCATTATCCTCACGTGAACTGAGAGCATAATGTAATGCTACAAAGTTTTTAAATCCTTCTAATAGATTGTCAACAGTATGATTATATGCATCTCTATCGAATTTAGTTACCTTACCGTGTCTACATGCTAACTGATCTGATAAAAATATCAAGTTTTCATGTGTGGTCATTAAACCAGTAGATTCTAATGGTTCCAAGAATCCATAAGATAAACCAATACCAACTACATTCTTTTCCCATGCTACCTTATGCTTACCATGCTTAATCTTAATAGGCATTAATAGGCATTCTTGGGCAGATTTGGGATTATATCTCTTGGCAAGATATTGTCTGAATTCCCACTCAGCATCTGCATCACTAATATATTTACTGGAGTATACATATCCAGTCCCAACATTTTCCCACAGTGGTATATTCCATATCCATCCAGCATTCATTGCTACACAATCTGTGTAGGTCTGCATCTGTTTCTCTCTATCTGTATAATCAATATGTGTTGCTAATGCCCTATCATTAAATAATAGTTTATTAAATGGTTTAAACTCTACACCCATATGTTGCTCAAGGAGTAGTGATTTAAATCCTGTGCAATCAACAAATAGATCAGCACTAACCATACCACCATCATCTGTAGTAACACCCTTGATACTACCATCAGGTCTCTTTAATACATCACCAACGTTACCTTTAACATAATGAACACCATTAGGTATAGCAATATTATCTCTTAGATACTCACCAAATTTACCAGCATCGAAATGATATGCAGTATCATCCCTGAATTGCCATTTTGATCCAGGTATCTCATCTGATATCCTACATTCATCTGCTAAGTATGTTGACTTATTAATAAACCTAGAGAATTCTTCAGGTGGATATAATTCAGGATGCATACATCTAATCTCAAAGAATCTCATGAGATTATCCTTCCAATCACCTATATCCATCCTTCCAAATGGATACTGAAATGTCTCACCATTACCATCTCTAAAATTAGTAAACCCAATAGATGTCTTATAGGTTGCATTACATGCTGGCATCCAATCTCTATCTTCCAGTCTCAACCTCTTAAGGAACCTATTAAAATGTCCTAGTGTTGATTCACCTACACCAATAGTTTTAATATCAGGTGATTCAATAAGACATATTTCTATATTAGGATGCTCTGTGGATAGAATAGCAGCAGACATCCACCCACTACTACCTCCACCTACAATACAAATAGATTCAACTTGCATATAGTGTCTCCTTATAATATTCAATGGGCAATGGCATATCTCTCAATTCATTTTCATCCCATCTCATGTCATTATAATCTGGAACATCATACCCAAAGAAATCCATCTCATTGTATATAACATCATTAAATGGATTCCATCCATGTCCTGCCATAATACAGAACAATCCTTCTTTTGCCAAGTTATCCATAGAGAATTTATCAGCAAAATTAGATGACTCCTCCATAAAACTAACCTGTGCACCTGTAATAGAATCCTTACCTCCATATGGATATCTAATATTACTTACATGCCTCCAGTATGGTGTATCATTACGATTTGTCATAGCATAATGAGATGCAACAAATGATGCGAATGCATCAAATGTATAGTTACAATGATTATTAAATGTATCTCTCATAAACTGTGTGACATTCTTCTTCAACCCATCTTGAGAATGCATAACACGTAAGAAGTATAGCAGATAATTATGGATAGACAATAGACCATTTGATTCTAATGGTTCAACAAAACCAGCAGACAATCCAATGGATACTACATTACCCTTCCATGCCTCCTTCTTCCTACCTGTCTTAAATTTAATTAACCTAAACTCATGATCATCATCTACACCTAAATGCTCTTTAAATTCTTGCTTCGCTGCTTCCTCACTTAGATAATCACTACAGAATACATATCCAGTACCAATCCTATTCCATGTTGGTACATTCCACACCCATCCAGAGGATAATGCAGTGCAGTCTGTCACTGGCACCATCTCCCAATCTGGATCACGACCATGCATACCATATGGTATTTGTGTCACCCATGCTCTATCATTTGGTAGATAGTCATAGAAATCCTTCCAAGGTGAATCATTTAACAATGACTTAAACCCTGTGCAATCGAAATATAAATCTGCTTCTGGTAAATTATTTACATCAACATCTTCTACATAATGCTTCACACCACGTGGTGTAGCATACTCATCTCTTAACCAATTTGCAAACTTAACTGCATTGAAATGGAAACCACTGTGCTTACGCAATCTATAATACTGCTCTGCATACTCACCTATTGGTAACCTATTCCAATTAGAGCACTTTGCTGCAAGATAATAATCATCAGCAAACTTATCATAACCCCACTTTGCCCTATATGCATACCAAAACCAGAAATCAGGTGTATAACCATCATTCCTAGGTACACCAAAGGGATATTGCCAAGGTATATCATTAACATCATGAAAGTTTGTGAATCTAACACTAATCTTATAGGTAGCATCACATGCTGCCATCCAATCCTCATCCTGCAACCCTAGAAAATTTAACCAGAGTCTAAAGAATTGAGTAGTAGATTCTCCTACACCTGTAGGTGGAATGCCTGGAGACTCGTACAAAGAAATATCCCAGTCAGGGTATGCCTTGACTAGGGTACTTGCTGTCATCCAACCAGCGGTTCCACCGCCAACAATAACAATCTTCATAACGAATTATATCTGTGGTTATTATACTATGGTGGTGACCAACCGTCAACCCACGCATCCCATGCCTTACGACCCTCTAGTTGAGTCTTCTTAGGATCTGGCACAAACTCTGCAATGGTACCTGGTTTAGTCGTAGTTGCCTTTACATTAGCAACATGATCCTTCCACGTAGTAGTACCATCAACCTGGTCTTTATACATCATATCCAACTGGTCTCCCACATCACCATAAGCGACATTACGGGCGACTCTTGCTAATTCTCTAAGATCTTCTTGTGTAGACCTATGGATTACCTCACCATTGACCATCTTATGTTCATAAGTTGTGTCATCAGGTACTTCCATCCACTTCATGTTTGCATCTGCACCTTCATAGATTTCAAATTTGTCTGCGGTATCAACAATATCTGTGATTTGACCGCTATCGCCATTAACGATTGCCCATTTACTCATGATAGTTTAATCTCCTTCGTTGTTATTTATTAACCGTAGTATTCATAGACTACCACGATTCCCTCTCGACCTCTTGCACCTCGGTTACCAAACTGAGATCCATTACCACCTGCACCCCATGCACAATGTGATTGATGCCTGTGTGAATAGTTACTTTGGTTGTGTGATGCAGGTTGGGAACTACCAAAATATGAAGCACCTGCAGCATGGTTGCCATAAGATGCCCAGTTACCATAACCATTACCTCCACCGCCATAAACGTTGAGGTCACCACCTGATCCATTACCACCATATCCACCATTATGTTGTCTGTCACAATTAGCACCTACTCCACCAGAAGCAGAGCAATATCCACCAAATGAGGATGAGTTACCATTACCACCACAACCAGCATAGTTAGTACCACCACCTGGGTTTCCTACTGTAACTGATACTGAAGATGTATTAGTAACATCAATCACACGACGTGACATACCACCAGCACCAGCAGATTCACATTTACCTGAACCTCCTCCACCAGCACCGATAACAACAACTTGAATTGATTTACAGTTATTAGGTCTACTCCAAGTACCACTAGATGTCCATACTTGCATAGATCTAAATCCTGCACCACCTCCACCACCTTCAAATTCTGTAGACCACGTTAGGTTAGTACCATCATTGCTGAGGAATCTACCTGACTGACCCGAAAGAGATGGAACATTATAATTTGACGACCCTGTAATATCTCCGTTAACATTCAGATTGTTAACCTTAAGAGTTCCATTCGCAGTTATCGAACCACTGCTGAAGGTAAACCCTCCCAGTCCTGAAATATCAGTGACGCTAGAAACCTTAAGAACACTCATCCGAAAAACTCCTGTACAATTACAACACCTTCACGACCTCTTGCACCTCTGTTACCATGCTGAGATCCATTGCCACCTGCACCCCAAGCACAATGTGACTGGTGTCTGTGTGAATAGTTACCCTGATTATGTCCAGCAGGTTGTGACCCACCTAAGAATGACACACCAGCAGTATGGTTTGCGAATGACCAATAAGATCCATAACCATTTCCTCCACCACCGTAGATATTTAAATCTCCACCTGATCCATTACCACCATATCCTCCTGCATGCTGTCGTGAGCAGTTTGCTCCTACTCCACCACTTGCACTACAATAACTACCAAACGATGATGAGTTACCATTACCACCACATCCTGAATAGTTAGTACCACCTCCTGGATTACCTACAGATACAGATACTGACGAGACGTTTGATACATCTATTACTCTTTCAGAGGTACCACCTGCACCAGCAGATTCGCAGTAACCACTGCCTCCTCCACCAGCACCTACTACAGTGACAATAATAGATGTGCAATTTTGTGGTCTAGTCCAAGTACCACTAGATGTCCAAACTTGCATAGACCGAATACCAGATCCAGCAGTAACTGCTGACCATTCAAATCCACTACCAGTTGACTTTAGTGCTTTACCTGCGTTACCACCGAGTGAGGGTACAATCCACGTGGATCCACCTCTTATGTCACCATTAATGACTAATGCAGAGCAAGTAAGAGTCGTTGACGCTGTGATACCTCCACCAGCGAGCATGAATCCTTCTGCCCCAGTTAAATCTTTTAATGCTGATACTTTAAGTTTTGACATAGGTCAATGATTCCTACTGCTATTTATCCAAAGAACTCGTGTACTACCACAACACCTTCTCTTCCTCTCGCTCCACGGTTTCCATGCTGTGATCCATTTCCACCAGCACCCCAGGCACAATGGGATTGGTGTCTATGAGAGTAGTTTCCTTGGTTGTGAGATGATGGTTGAGTACCACCCCAGTAACTAGCACCAGCAGTATGATTACCATATGAGTGGTGTGAACCATATCCACTTCCACCACCTCCATATATGTTTAACGCTCCACCAGATCCGTTACCGCCATATCCTCCTGCATGTTGTCTTTCACAATTTGCTCCAGCACCACCTGATGCTGAACAATAACCTCCAAAACTAGAAGAGTTACCACTTCCACCACAACCAGAGTAATTAGTTCCTCCACCTGGGTTTCCGATAGTAACTGATACTGACGAGACGTTTGATACATCTACTTGTCTTTGTGAGGTACCACCTGCACCTCCTGATTCACAAAATCCTGAACCACCGCCACCTGCACCTGTACAGGTAACCATAATTGTAGAACAACCGCTTGGTTTATTCCACGTGCCATTAGATGTCCAAACTTGCATAGACCTGACACCTGAAGCAGAAGACAGGGTACCCCATGTTAACGCACTACCATTATTGCTTACATATTCATCTGTATGACCTGAGGGATCTGGGAGAATATAAGCGGATGACCCCGAAATGTTGCCATCAATTTGAATGTCATTAACAGTTAAAGTACCATTAGCAGTGATACCACCAGTAGAGAATGTAAATCCACCGATGCCACCTAAGTCTTTAATAGCTCCAATATTTAACTGTGCCATATTATTGGTGCTTCCTTACTTTTCTATTTATCATTATTTATGTCCGCAAATATATTAAACGCAATAGAAATGCGGTCTTCACCACTATCATTCTCTTCTACATCATGTTCCAACCAACAAGGGAAAAATAATACCATCCCTTCCTCTGGGTCTATGTAGTGATATTCATGACCATCATTAAAATATTCATGGTCAGGCATACATGTCATCAATGGACCTCTAGGGTCATAAAATCTAATTCTTCCTGAATTCTCAGGCACCTTCACATAATACACACCAGAAAGAAAAATAGAAGTATCGAGGTGAACATGTCTTTGGTTCCTGTGACCCTTAGAGTTGACATTAGCCCACGTGAAAATGGAGTATTCTTGAATCGGTTTATCTTCTCTCCTAGGGCATGCTTCTGTAATCGCATTAATCCATTCCTCATTGTGAAACAATTCTCCTTGATAACCACCTATATTAGAAAAAGTTTTAGATGGAGTATTGATAGCAAACTCTCTAATTTCTTTTTCCAATTGTCTGTTATCTAGATTTAATATATCACAATGTACTGGAGTTGGAAAGAAATTAAATGTTCTCATCACCACTTACCCAAGGGACAGGTAGTATACCTAGTGTCCAATGTTTTATTAATTAATGCCATCACAATACGTTTGACATCCATAAAACATCCACACTCCATACACTGACGTGTAACTGGATTCCACCTATCACAAGTATAGCATATTTCTATGTTTTTTGCAGCAATAGGGGCAAAATACTCTTTCTTTTGGTCAAGATCAGGCAAAATGAAGTCCCTATATTTACTGGACCATATTAAACCTGTTTCTTTTCCATTAATTACTTCTTTATCACCATCTTTACGCATAATATGTAAGTACTACTTTTCCTTGTCCTCCCCAGTGAGTACTATCACCCCTGCCATCATTATGTCTTCCACCCCTACTATAATTACTCTCATAATAAGGACTGGATGCCATCTGATTAGGGACATTCTCACCATCTCCAGTGTATGTCGCAGCATTAGAAACGCTATATGACCCACTGCCTCCTATATATCCTGATCCGCCACCGCCATTTCCACCGTTGGGTGACCCACCGCCACCTGCACCACCATAATATCCTGCTCCCCCGCCACCAGC
>MDTE01090277.1_pt1 | contig 19503 bp, 20 predicted proteins | sample 811231 | NCBI WGS metagenome assembly MDTE01 (sample SAMN05326651, study PRJNA326480) | marine metagenome | isolation source: seawater | place: Indian Ocean: Red Sea | collected 2010 | reverse complement strand
TCCACCCCAGCACCAAGTTGGAGATCCGCTGTTCCAAAGATACCGGTACAGATGCGCATTGGACCATATAAGCCGGATCGACTCATGGCTGCCATACCATGAACAAATTCAGTTTCGCCAACGCAGCGCATCTCTTCAGGACCATCCGCTCTATAAAAGGCACCACACTGAGCAAATACAGTCTGCACAATTTTGTGCCCTGATTGACTAATGTCATGGCTGAAGTCTTGGCATAAGTACACTTTCTGCTCGAAACTGTTGGGTCGTTCAAGCTGACGCAAATCCCATAGATGATGATGCGGATCAATGATTTCCAATTCTGGTTCTATAACGGTCTCCGCTATTTCCTGGTCTTGCCAATCCTCTATGGCTTGATTTTCAGTACTCATAGTTGGCATTTGCTCTCCTGGTAGTTATCCCTCGTTATGCTAGTCAATCCGAGTTGCAAACAGGTTGTTTGCTGACAATTGTATTAAAGGCATGGCGTTTTCCTCTGTTGATAGGTACTGTATTTCACAAAAGTATAGGAAATTTAAACGTCCTCTTCCACGGGGATCGGCCGCGAAGCCAACCTCGCTCAAATAGCGGCCTATCGAGGCTGGATCGCTCAGTACCGCTACCAGACGCGGCCGACCATCACGGCTCGGACAAAGCATCTATATGTTTATACATGGTTTGCTCTTTATTGTTTCGCACCCAGGTCTATGCATTGATTAAGGACTTTCTGCGGTGCCCATCTATTGCTTAGCTTATATGTTAAGCAAACGCACCAAATTAAAGAGAGGAGCTAGACCATGACGACTGTAGTGCATCTGAGTCAAGAACAACTCGAAGCCGGCCTGGATAGCATTCGCCAGTCGCCCAAGGAACAAGGTACACTGGAGATGATTGTGCGGAGACCGCAGACCGAAGTGCGCGATATCGTGCAAGAGGGGGCGTTGGACCTGGACGTCGGCCTGGTCGGCGACAATTGGAAGACGCGCGGAGGGGCCGAGCGGCCTGCCAACCCGGAAACGCAAATCACGTTGACCAACGCGCGAGCCATCCAGCATATCGCCCAATCCAAAGACCGCTGGGCACTGGCTGGCGACCAACTCTACGTGGATTTTGATCTCAGCGAAGAAAACTTGCCGGCCGGCACGCGCTTGTCAATCGGCAGTGCCGTTTTAGAAATTACTGCCGAACCGCACAATGGCTGCAAGAAATTCGTCGAGCGCTTCGGCATGGATGCCATGCTCTTTGTCAATTCGGATATAGGTAAGGCGATGCATCTACGCGGCGTCAACGCGCGCGTCGTGCAAGCGGGAACGATTGCCGTTAGCGATGCTGTCCTTAAGGTATAGACTCTGTGGTGTGACCTATAGGGGTGGGTAGGGTTCCAATCATCGGGTTGCTAATTCTGTAATATGGGCTCGGGTCGCAGGTTCACTGTCGTCTACCGAAAGTTCTCAAGTCGATGAAGATAAACACGTCGTCGATCCGGTTAGTGGCGCGTGGATTGGGTCCGCGAGCGTCCAGGTCACAATTGACCAGCGGTGTCCATGGGGTTGTCTGCAACGGCTTCCGGTTCGATCTCACTTCGGCTTCGAACTCTCTCCTTCGACACCTAGGTTGCCACTTCTCTTTTACCAGCGCAACGCTTGTGCGATTTCTAAGTTGCATCACAGCCCTGATCAGTCGGGTTGAATATCGCGGCCTTGACGGGGTGTGTACTAGTGTGTATTATTTCACATCACACTTAAAATATCGGAAGGTTAGTGCATTTGCGGCGTTTGAATTTTACTTTAGACGACGAAACTGTCGTCTTGTTGTCTGAGTTGGCACAAACGTTTTATAATGGCAACAAGTCACAGACCATTCGTGCGGCACTGCAAAGTTTGGCGACCCATACCGGCCATGCCGGTTGGGTGATCAGCGGTTATACTCCGATAGAAATAAATGGAGCCACTTCCTGTCACACCTGTGGGACGAAATATGGAAAAGGGGACTTACTTTATCGTCCAGTATTTGAGCACGGCTATAGCCATAAGGCAGTAGAAGATCTTCCTACCAAAATTTGGCTAGACTGCTACGGGTGCGTGACGCAGAATGTAGAGAAAGCGCCTGCTTCGCTGTGATGCGGTTTTATGTGTAGAGAGAATACGAGTTATCCCAAGCATATGCTACATGCCGTTACGGTGCTTCTGCTCGTGGCAGGGCTTTGGGGATCGCTAACCCATATTGCCGAGGCCGATCATGGTGGCCAAGAAGAATTATGTTCCCTATGCGTGGTGTTCTACGCAGGGCTCATATCCGCTCCAATTATAGTTGTTATTAATAGAGCCATAACCTATTGGCTTACTTCCTATCTCGGTTCAGATTTTCACTTACTGCACCACCTGCCTGCAACTGGCCGTTCCCCCCCCCCTCTGCTCTAGATTTTCCACCTCTGATACGCACCGTTCACCGCTGGTGAACTACTGCGATCACCTCTCTGCAAAGCCGCTACAGAGCAAGGGATGTATGCTTGCTTTACGGGCTGAGTTCTGAACGAACCTAACTAAGTGGCGTGCGGCTGTATTGCGACGGGCTATTCTGTGTCAGTCACCGGTCCGTCTATTAGAATCCGATTTTTTTAAGAGATGCCAAGTATCATGTCATGCTCATACATGATGTGATTCGAGGATTTTGTATGACCCAACCTAATGTGATTCGAGGATTTTGTATGACCCAACCTAATGCTACTATTGATCAACGCCTGCCAGTGACGGTGCTATCCGGTTTCCTCGGGGCTGGTAAGACGACTTTGCTCAACCAGGTGCTCAGCAATCGCCAGGGGTTGCGCGTGGCCGTCATCGTCAACGACATGAGCGAGATCAATATAGACGCTGCTCTCATTAAACAGGGAGGCGCCCGACTGTCTCGCACCGAAGAAACGCTCGTCGAAATGTCGAATGGATGTATCTGCTGCACGCTACGCGACGACCTGCTGGCCGAGGTCTCCAGGTTGGCTCAAGAGCGTCGATTCGACTATCTGCTCATTGAATCGACGGGTATATCCGAGCCTATCCCGGTGGCCCAGACCTTCACTTTTGAGGACGAGAACGGCGTTAGTTTGGGTCAGATAGCCCGGCTCGATACGATGGTTACGGTTGTCGATGCAGCTGAGTTCCTCCGCGACTATGACGAGGCCGAATATCTCAGTGAGCGCGGCGAGTCACTGGGACCGGATGATCAGCGCACGGTCACCGACCTGCTCGTCGAGCAGGTCGAATTTGCGAATGTAATTATCGTCAACAAAGTAGACTTGGCCGGACCTGAACAGGCGGGTTGCCTCGAGGCCGTGCTCAAGACACTCAATCCGGGCGCGCGGATTCTTTTGGCGGATCATGCGCAAGTGTCGCTAGGGGCAATACTCAATACCGGTTTGTTTAACTACGAAGAAGCGGCGAGCTCGGCAGGTTGGATACAGGAACTGCAGGGCGAACACACACCGGAGACGGAAGAATACGGCATCTCCAGCTTTGTCTACCGCACGGCCCATCCATTTGATGCCAAAAAGCTCTGGGCCTTGTTGCATGAGGGCGATATCTGGCAGGGGGTTTTACGCTCCAAAGGTTTTTTCTGGGTCGCCGCGGATCATCGGATTGCCTATGAGTGGGCCCAAGCGGGTGGGACCATCAACATGAGTCCATCCGGTAGCTGGTGGGCGGCGATATCGCAGACCGAGTGGGATCACCCCGACGGCCAGCGGCCCGATCAGCAGCCCGAATGGCATCCGCGCTTCGGAGACCGCGCACAGCAACTCGTTTTCATCGGTCAAGACATAGACGAGGAATTAGTGCGCGGCCGTTTAGATGATTGTCTGCTTGACGATTCCGTGGCTGCTGGTGGTAGCGACGCCTGGGAAACGCTGACGAATCCTTTTGCAAAACCACATCTATTGGAGGAGGAAAGAGCATAATGGAAACCACTGCTTCTACCAATTCTACCAATTCTACCGATGGTCGATTCGTTTTGGATCGTCTAGGGACAATCGCCAGTTCGGTCTGTGCCCTGCATTGTGTCCTGTGTTCACTTGCCCCAGCCCTGCTGACCCTCTTGGGCCTTGGCGTATTGGTCAGCCACGAGGCCGAATGGGGCTTCACTTTTGTTGCGGCACTATTGGCCATTGCTGCGGCTATCAAAGGATACTGTCCGTGCGGGTCGTGGAAAGTGCCTGCGATGCTGTTGACGGGGGTGGTTGTTCTATTCATTGCTCGCTTCAACGAAGCATTGGGAATGGGTATCCCTGAAGTGTTCATCACTGTGGTTGGAGGGAGCATCCTGGTCGGGGGACATCTTGCCAATTTGCGGGCCTGTCGCAAATAGTAAAAATGAACCTGATACGTCGGGCAAATTACCTAGATATGACGGTGGAAATGTGTGATAGAATAACGAGATGGTGGACGGTTGTCAGCATCGTTTTACTGTGGGTGAGTACTCCTCCTAAACAACGACTGAACCGGTGTTGCGTACGGATGAGATTCCAGCAGTGCTACTCCCGTTTTAGTAGTAACGACTCGGGTGACCAATTACATGTCCAATGATCATAACGGTAGCTCGGCCCTGCCCGACATACAGAAGACCCAGGACACGCGCGGGATCGAGATCGATCGGGTGGGCGTATCCAACGTGCGCTATCCCTTGACCCTGCCCCTGCGCGACGGCGGCGAATTCAATACCGTGGCCAGCCTGTCGCTGACGGTCAGTCTGCCGCACGTGCAAAAAGGCACGCATATGTCGCGCTTTATGGTAACCCTCAACGAGCAGAATCACCGTTTTCGACCCGACATGGTGCATACCGTGCTGGAGGAATTGTTGCAACAGATGGACGCCGAAGAGGTCTTCCTAGATATGGAATTTCCCGTATTCCTCAAGCGCGCCGCGCCCGTCTCCGGAATTGAGGGCTTGCTTGACTACAATTGTTTTTTCCGCACCATGCTCACCGAGGATGGTCATAGCGACAAGCTGGTCGGGGTGCATGCCAACGTCACCAGCTGCTGCCCGTGTAGCAAGGAGATCAGTCAGTACGGGGCCCATAACCAGCGCTCCGAAGTTAGCATCACCGTACGTCCTGGTCCCGACCAACTCGTCTGGTTAGAAGACCTAATCGATATCGCAGAGAAGAGTGCCTCCAGCCAGCTCTACCCCATTCTCAAACGCGCCGACGAGAAGAGTGTCACCGAGCGTGCCTATGACAACCCCAAATTCGTCGAGGATATCGTCCGCGATATAGCTATTGAGCTGTTCGGCCTGCTCAACCAGGATACCGTCTCCTGGTTCTACGTGTCCAGCAACAATTATGAAAGCATCCACAACCACGACGCCTTTGCCCAAATAGAACGCGGCACTCGTGGCCCGCTTCTGGTCCGCCGCGAGGCACGGGACCTGGTAACCATCGAGCATTAGACCGTGCAGTCTCTATGCCTGATCGACCACCCCCTGGGCCTAATGGCCTTGCTGCTGGTGCATATCCACCAGTGGACTTGTCGTCTGCTCAAAACCGCTTTTTCAGCCCGGATGCCGGCTAGCTAGGATTTTTCAATGCATATCATGGAAGGGTTCCTTCCCATCAAGCACGCTATAGGGTGGACCGTTGTAGCTACGCCCTTTGTGCTTGGGGGAATAAGGCGCGTTCGGTTGCAATTGCAGGAATCACCCGAAAGCAAGCTGTTTCTGAGTGCAACAGGGGCATATGCTTTTGTCCTTTCAGCCCTTAAGTTGCCTTCGGCGACTGGTTCCTCCTCGCATCCAACTGGATTGGGACTAGGGTCCATTCTCTTTGGGCCTCAAGTCATGAGTGTTATCGGCATGATGACATTGCTCTTCCAGGCGCTGCTTCTAGCCCATGGTGGTCTGACTACACTGGGAGCTAACACATTCTCAATGGCAATTGTCGGCCCTTGGACAGCATACGCGATATACAGTTTTTCCATAAGGCTGGGCCTGAAAAATAGCGTGGCCGTGTTTGCAGCTTCAGCACTCGCGAACCTCGCGACTTACCTAACAACCGCCTTGCAATTGGCATTGGCCTTTCCCGATTCCGACGGGGGAGTCATCGGCGCTTTCTCAAAATTCGTCGGTATTTTTGCCATAACCCAAATTCCGCTAGCCTTGGTTGAAGGGGCACTAACTGTGGGTGTAATAAACACCTTCGAAAAGTTCAATACGCCGATCTTGAATAGCCTGATTGCAAGGGGGAAAAACTGATGCGCAAAAGCCCCATGATGATCGTTGTAGCTACAACGATCATCATCATTAGCATTTACATCGCTAACACAGATCGAGAAGCGACTTTCGAGGGAACCGATGCCCAAGCACAGGAATTGATTACCAATCTATATCCCGAATACCAGCCTTGGTTTAAGCCCTTATGGGGCCCTCCTTCTAACTCGATAGAAAGTCTACTATTCAGCGTTCAGACGGCACTGGGGGGTGGAGTATTGGGGTATTGCCTCGGAATACTCAGGACGTATAGAAAACGCCATGTTAGCTCTTGACTATTACGCGTATCTAAATCGCTGGCGCTGGTACCATCCTATCGAAAAAGTCATCCTCGTCGCAGGATTGATCGGGATAAATGCCACAGTGCCACCATGGCCTACGGCACCTATCGTCTTTCTCATTATGAGCATCGTAACCATAGTAGGTGCGGGTATTCCATTGCGTGCCTATCTCAAAGTGTTAGCCCTACCCATCCCTTTTCTCACTTTTGGAATTTTGTCCCTTTGCCTATCGCTCGGAGCTGATGGAATCGCATGGAACCCACCAGCTTTCCGCATGGCGTCAGATTTAGCCCTGCGTACACTGGCGGCCTTTTCTTGTCTGGCCTTGCTCACGACGACGACGCCGCTCATCGAGTTGCTCGGTGCAATGCGCTTGCCGCCGTTTTTGCTAGATCTTTGCATAATGACTTACCGCTTTACCCATGTAGCATGGCAAACTGTTCAGGCGATACACTTATCGCAAACGGCTCGTGCGGGATACGTATCGCCCCGCCAGGCACGTCGGTCCCTCGGCCTATTAGCTGCCGCCTTGTTGCACCATGTTCTCGAACGGGTCCGTCGTCTTGAATATGGTTTAAGCGCACGCGCCTACGAAGGCCGGTTGCATCTATTATCTCCCAAGTATTCCCTTTCTCCATTATCGCTTGTGCGTATTGGTATTCCTTTTGCGCTTGTAGGGGGAGTCTCCTGGTATTGCCAATGATAGACATTGAAAATTCCATACTTGAGGGACGTAGCTTGAGTTTTGCCTATCCACACCAAGGAATGACCGTACAGTCCCTTAATATCCACATCCGTCGGGGGCGCCGCCTGGCACTGCTGGGCGCTAATGGTGTGGGTAAATCCACTCTTTTTTTGCTCCTAAATGGCACGCTGCGCCCGCAATCCGGAAAGATACTCATCGATAAACGGGAAGCCGCCTATAATCGCGCCGCGCTAAGACAGTGGAGGCGTAGAGTTGGCCTTGTTTTACAGGACCCGGACGATTGCGTTGTCGCTCCTCTGGTGTTCCAAGATATATCCTTCGGTCCACTGAATTTAGACTGGTGTGATGATCGAGTTCGCCGCGTGGTCGATACGGCAATGGAAGCCCTCGGCATAGCCCGTTTGCGAAATCGCGCTACCCACCAGCTCAGCTTTGGAGAAAAAAAACGAGTGGCTCTAGCGGGCATTTTGGCCATGCAACCAGAGGTGTTATTGCTCGACGAACCGACAGCTGGTTTAGATGCCCAAGGGCAATCGCAGTTGTTAGATACGCTAGCGCGCCTGAACGAAGAAGGAATGACCATAGTCCTTGCAACTCACGATGCCGATCTGGCTTACGCTTGGTGCGATGAGATCGCCGTGTTTTGCGATGGCAAGGTGGCCATCCAAGACCAAGCAGAGCGCGTTTTTAGTGATGGTTTATCCTATCCTGGTATCGCACGACCTTGGGTCGCCGACGTGGCAGAGTATTTAGCGCAAAAAAAAATGTTGCGGTGTGCCTCGACCGCCTGCCGAGACCAAGCCTCCCTTTTGTCCTCTCTGGTCCACACAGAGCAACACTTCACCATAATTAAAAATAGGGAACAGAAAAATGACTGAAGAGACTATTCCCGTAACGGTACTCACCGGTTTTCTGGGGTCGGGTAAGACGACCCTCCTCAACCACATTCTGCACGACAAACACGGCAAGCGCATTGCCGTCATCGAGAATGAATTCGGTGAGACGGGTATCGATCACGAGTTGGTCATCAATGCCGACGAGGAAATATTCGAGATGAACAACGGCTGCATATGTTGCACCGTGCGAGGCGATCTCATCCGCATTCTCAGCAATCTGATGAAGCGTCGGCATGCTTTTGACTACATACTGATCGAAACGACGGGATTAGCCGATCCCGGTCCAGTCGCTCAAACTTTCTTTGTAGATCCGGAGCTGAATGCACGCCTGCGCTTGGACGGTATTGTGACGTTGATCGACGCCAGGCATATCGGGCAGCATTTGGACGAGAGCATGGAAGCCCAGGAACAGATCGCCTTCGCTGATATCATCCTGTTAAACAAAACAGATCTCGTAGACGATATAGCGCTGGAAACTATAGAACAACGCGTGCACACGATGAACTCAACCGCACGGGTTCATCGCACGCAAAACGCGGCTATCGACCTGGATCTAGTCCTCGATATGGGGGGGTTCGATTTGGATCGTGCTCTGGAGGTCGATCCGCAGTTTATGGAACCTGAATATCCCTTTGAGTGGAGCGGTCTGTACAATTTGCAAGCTGGCTCTTACGCACTGCGCACCACTTCGGGACCAGATCCCACGATGAAAGCACTCCTCTTGCCTCTGCCCGATGGTCATATTGATGAAGATTCACTACGCCAAGCTGAATTGCTCTTTGGTGATGTAACCCTTGCTGGTGATTGGCAATCTGGTCGTCTGTGCGTCCTGGATGTAGCCGACGCTCATGCCGTCCACGAAGTTGACCTCGTATACGGCGGTCTCTATGCCTTGTTCTTGGAGCATCATCCTGATGAATTCGGGGCCGAATTGCTGCATGGAAAAGTGCCTCTTCTTCCGGCTACAACGGCCGAATACAAGCCTGATCACGACCACGATGATACCGTTACCTCGGTTTCGATCACTACTCCCGGGGACCTGGATCCCGAGCGTCTCAATAAGTGGCTGGGCGAATTATTAGGGACTAAAGGACAGGATATTTTCCGCATGAAAGGCGTACTCAGTTTGCAAGCGTGCGACCGTCGTATCGTCTTTCAGGGTGTCCACATGCTCTTCGATAGCAAGGAAGGCGAACCTTGGGAATCCGATGCTGAAAGACGGAATGCCCTGATCTTTATCGGGCGCAACCTGAATCCAGCGGAACTCAACGAAAGTTTCAAGACATGTCTGATTTGAAAGACCATTCTCTTGCCGAGGCCGAGCTGCTGGATAGCAGGTGGACCGCTCATCTCGATGATTACGTCATTGCGGCGGCATGGAGTGCGGGCGAGCAGATGCTAGCTGCGGCTTCCATCAGCGGAGAGATCGTTTTCTTCACGCCAGACTCAGAGAAGTCCGAAATTCGCCACGGATCGACGCATGTGCTCGGTATAAGCTCGCTCTCATGGCATCCCCGCTACCCCTTGCTGGCCAGTAGCGGGCAGGACGGGCAGATCAAAATATGGTCAGAGGGCAGACTGTGGAGCCAGGTTGAAACAAGAGATTCCTGGATAGAAAAAGTCGCCTGGAGCCCAGACGGCCAGTGGTTGGCTGCCGCGGCGGGGCGTCAAATTCATCTCTGGGAGCTGCAGGGTGTGTATGGCGAATTAGAGCCATATTTCGTTTCCCCGGAACACGCCAATACACTGTCGGATATCGTTTGGCGGCCTGGGCAACACCCATCTCCAGGGCCACCGGAAGTAGCCGCGGCTTGTTATAGTCAAATCAGTTTTTGGCAGCCCAACGCCAACGATCCCACTCGGCTTTTAACCTGGCAAGGAACCCCACTCGCTCTGGCCTGGAGCCCTGATGGCCGCTATTTCGTCTGTGGCGAGCAAGATGCGACGCTGCATCTATGGATGTTGCCTTCCGAACAGGAGCTGGCGATGTCTGGTTATCCCGAGAAAATACGCGAAGTGGCTTGGGATTCCACTAGTCGTTTGTTGGCCAGCAGTGGGGGAATCAGCATAACGATATGGGACTTTGGTGACCAAGGGCCGGAGGGCAGTGAACCGATGGGTCTCGAAGCGCACCTTGGCTCAATTACGGCATTGGCGTTTCAGGAAGATGGACCCTTATTGGCGTCCGGAGGGCGTGAAGGTATGCTTGCGGTGTGGAATCCTTTCGCTGGCCAGGACGTGCTATTTGTAGACTACTATGAAGATAACGAGATCAGTTGTCTGAGTTGGTCCGGCCGCGACAGCTATTTGGTCGCGGGCACGGCTGATGGTCGAGTCGCTCTCTATACCAGCCCGATTGTTCATTGCTGACGAATAGGTTATTAAGTTCAGCATTGGGTCCGGTGGATACCGTCAACATTAGATGAAGATTGGATCATGCATAGAGATTCTTTAGAGCAGTGGCAACAAAGTCACGAATTATTATCCGACACGCGTCAAAATGAGAGCAATACCCGCCGCGTTGTGCTGTTGACTCTGGTCATGATGGTTGCAGAGATCACCGCGGGTTGGCTATATGGTTCGATGGCATTATTGGCCGATGGTTGGCATATGGGAACTCATGCAGCAGCCTTGGGCATTACCCTCTTCGCTTATCTGTACGCGCGGGTCCACCGGGAGGATCAACGCTATAGTTTCGGCACGGGTAAAGTAAAGGTGCTGGGCGGCTATACCAGTGCCGTTGTACTAGTCCTCGTCGCCGTGCTGATGATCTGGGAGTCCGTTCATAGATTGCTCGTGCCCCAGGCCATCCGTTTTGATGAAGCCATCGGCGTGGCGGTGGTGGGATTGGTCGTGAATATTGTTAGTACTTTTCTGCTTACGGACCATCATCATCACGGCCATCATCACGATCATAACTTACGAGCAGCATATCTGCATGTGCTGACGGATGCTTTGACCTCTGTTTTAGCCATTGTGGCGCTGTTGCTGGGTAAAACAGTCGGATGGAACTGGATGGACCCATTGATGGGCCTAGTAGGGGCATTAGTCATTATCCATTGGACGTACGGCCTGCTACGCCAGACTTCATCCATCCTTTTGGACAGTGCCGAAGATCTAGAAAAGGTAGAGGAACTGCGGGCGGCCATCGAAGAGGTTGGAGACAGCATGGTAGCTGACCTGCATCTTTGGCGTATCGAGGCCGACCACTATGCACTCATCTGTGCCTTGGTGACTCATGATCCTCAGGAACCTGAACATTATAAAAAGCGCATTAGAGAAGTCTTGGGAGGAGCGCATATAACCGTTGAAGTCAATCCTTGCAAGACAGAGCGGGTCTTGTCTTGAGTGTAGTCAGCACACCAAAATCGCCTAGACTCTGTGACGGATGATCTGATCAAGTCTTGTTCAGCTCCGCGTTGATCATTGGAATCAAGGCGTTGTGGTTTGGCAGCGTCCCAGATAAACAGTACTAGTTCCTTATGAGTAAACGCGGAGAGCTCTTCAATACTCATGTAATCTCGTAGCTCTACGACACTTTATAGAAGGCCAACAAAAAATGAACCGTACGGTAGAGAAAGTTGCTACGCAGCAAGAAGTTGAGCAATCGTGTACGGCTCGGTGCTGTGCAACAGAGAATTCAGGCCGCCAAACAGGGGAGCCTGTCAGGCGTGCCAACCCTAAAATCGGTCGAAATGATCCATGCTCTTGCAATAGCGGTCGCAAATTCAAAATGTGCTGCGGCAAGTAACTAACAGCCCATATTTGGCCGTACCTTTGAGGGAGCCATACCAACAGGCAATTAAGCTCAGCATGGTTACGGTGACTTGACTATGGAGATCAAGACTTGGGAGAACCTATTCCAGTAACAATTATCAGCGGCTTTTTAGGCGCGGGAAAAACGTCCCTGCTCAACTACCTGCTCAATGCCGACCATGGATTGCGCGTGGCGGTATTGGTCAACGATTTTGGCGAGATCAATATCGACGCCGCGTTAGTTGCTGGCGTCTCTGGCGAATCCACTATCGACCTTTCCAATGGATGTATTTGTTGCTCGATTCGCGACGACCTGCTCGAGGCAGTGTTGCAATTAATTCAACGTCCTAACCCGCCTGAATATATCGTCGTTGAAACAAGCGGCGTATCGGACCCCGTGGCAGTTTCATTGACCTTTATGGCGCCAGGCTTGCAGTCTCGGACGCGCGTGGACAGTGTGCTGACCGTGGTTGATGCGGAGCAGATTGACCAGGTGAATGGAAAGCAACGAGAACTCGCCTTGGACCAAATCGCTACGGCAGACATGGTGGTGCTGAACAAGATTGATCTGATCAATGATCAAAAACGGGAAGAATTGGTAGACTTTGTCAAAAATCTCGTTCCGAGCGCGCGGATCTTCGAGTCTACATATGGTAAGGTCCCGCTCGATATGGTAATCGGCGTCGGGACCTACGACCTCCACCGCTTTGCGGGGAAGTCGCATTTGGATGTTCATATTCATGCGGGCGGCGAGGTGCATGAACACGGCTCCGATGAAGTGAAGCATCACGAAGATCATACCGATCATACGCTTGTTTTCAACACGTGGTGCTATACGACCGACGTACCTCTGTCGCGCGGGGTGGTGCGTGACGCGCTGATGGCCTTGCCGGCGACCATCTATCGCGCCAAAGGGTTTGTTTACCTCCATGATACTCCCATGCGGAAGGCAATTGTCCACGTTGCCGGCAAGCGGGTACGTCTGATCATGGGCGAGGCCTGGGGCGATGAGAAACCGGGAACGCTGTTAGTTTTTATAGGTGAGGAAGGTGGAATTGACGATTGTGAGTTACAATCGCGTTTCGATGGGTGTCAAGCTGAGAACGACACTCAATAAGATATGGAACTTGAGGTCGGTTTTACTCTGATAGGGAGCTTTGGTCGCAAGCCACTATTGCAACGCCATGAATCCGACCGGTAATTCCGTTTTTCCTTCCGTGGCAAGGTCGGCCAGCGCTTCGCCGTAGGCACTGGAGAATTTGAACTCTCCTCCGTTGCACGCCGCGATAATGGTTACCCGTTTTTGGCCGGGAACAAAGTCGAGCCATGGCCCGCCATGCGTGTACATGCACACTTTAAAGGCCAGCACAGTGCCGTTTGCCGACGGCAGGTGCCGCTCGAGGTAATGACGCAAGAGGTGTTCATCCGCAAGATTCGGCGTTCGGGTGATATGGTCGGGATCGGTTGGGTCACCGTACCAGTGCTTTGCTATTTTGAAACCGGGAAAGTCTGGCAGTATCGGAAACCCGTAGTAATCTTTGTGGAACCAAGTGGGAAAATGCTCCATTGTGAATGATTCGGCGGAGTCGGGTGCAAACCAGCCGAGTGATACCCGCGTCACCTGTAACTCGTCGCGAAGTTGTGGGAGGATTGTTGCATTCCACGCACCTGCGGCGATGACCAGGTGTTTGGCTCGGTATTTTCCTCGCTTGGTAGTAATGGTGACGCCACTGTTGTCTGCGGACCAATCTATGACGGGTTCTTCAGCGCGAATGTGTGCACCGCGTTGCAACGCCACATGGCAATTACTCGCGATGGCCAACTCGCTGCGCAGTAGCCCACCGTGATAATCGAGCAAACCATTCGTGCCTTTTGGCAAATTCTGAAATTGCGGAAAGCGATGGGCAAGTGTTGATTCGTCAAGCAGTTCGACCTCGGTTTCTTTATCTGAGGACAAGTGTTGATTTACTGCCAGTTGTAAATAGCCACATCGGTGTAAAACCTGCTTCTTAGTGTCTTTTTCTAGCGCTTGCCAGTTCTGATTCGCTCGGAGGATCAACGGTTCATACGGCCCTCCCAAATAGGGCATTACTTTCGTTTGGCGCGAGATGCCCCCGCTACTACCCAGTGCATGAGCGATATCGAACTGTTCCAATCCCAGCACGCTCGCTCCGCGTCTAGCAAGTTGATAGATGCAGGCTGAACCCATAGCGCCTAAACCCAATACGATACAATCGTACTTTGGTTTGGCAGGTGTTGGGGTTGCGACTGCTTCGGCCAGGGTATCCGACAATCCGTCCGTTATGGGTGTCTGTTTAAAGCTTGGTCTAAATCTTCGATAATATCGTTCGGATCTTCCAAGCCTACGGATACTCGGAAGTAGTTAGGTGGAATGCCCTGTGCTGCAATGCCTGGACCACCATGTCCGAGTACTAATGTTTCTACATCGCCAAGGCTGAACCAGGGTTTGCACATGTTCAATCCTTCACTCAGCACGGCTTGGTCTATTTCGGGGCTGGTGCAGAAGCCAAGCATACCACCAAAGCCGCGAAGGTATTTTAGAGAGATTTCATGGTCGGGATGGGACGGCAATCCCAAGTATCGAACCTGGGTTATGCGGGAATGTGTTTCAAGGAATTCGGCAACTTTCTGTGCATTGGCGCAATGGCGTTCCATTCTGAATGCTAGGGTCTTCAAACCGCGATGTACGAGAAAGGCGTTCATCGGTGCGAGTACCCCGCCCATCAGAATCCGCATTCGATGGATGGGTCCCCGAATCTCTTCGTCCCGACCAACGATGATCCCTGCCAGAGCATCACCGTGACCTGACATGTATTTCGTCATGGAATGTAGGACGATATCGGCGTTGTAATGGAACGGTTGCAGCAGGTAGGGAGTCAGAAACGTGTTGTCGACAACGACGAGGGCGCCAGCTTCGTGGGCCATATCTATGACTTCTTTTATATCGATGAAGTCCATGGATGCATTGGCATAGGGTTCGAAGTAGACCACTTTTGTTTGCTTCTCCAATGTTTTCTTTAGCGCATTCAGATCGCGCATGTCGACTCGTTCGACATCGATAGACCATTGATCGGGGAGGTCTTCATCGAGCCACATATTCGTTCCGGCGTATAAACTCCTATGTGCCACGATGCGGTCGCCGGGTTTGAGCAGTCCGAAAAAAACTTGAGTTATTGCCGCCATACCGCACGAACTAGCCATCGCCCATGACCCACCTTCGAGTTGACAGACCAAATCCTCTAGTGCACCGCTCGTAGGCCCACCGGCCTTTTCCATCCCGCGTCCGTATGAATTGGTTCCTTCATAACCGTCCCGAATATTGGTATTGCCCTGATAAATAGGTACGGTGGATGAGGTATCGTGGTGACTGGCATGGATCGCATCAGAGGTGAAATCACGGCCATCGGTTGATTGGTAATTATCGGTGCGGTAAAAGGACGTATCGACATTTGGCATATAGGCTTCCTAATAAAATGGGTATTTAACCAAGGATGTAGATCGAGAAATGTAAAAAAGCATATGGAGTACATAGGTCAAGTGGTATGGGTCGTTTTTGGTCTTCTCGCTGTATGATTTCAGATGTTATACACCCTAGGCACACAAGGTACATTCAAATAAATCGTAGTTTGTAACCAATAATTATTTATGTTCTACTGCTCAGCTCAGCACAAATAGCTCAGTTCGAAACCTTTGGCTTCCTCCTTTTGCGGCGGATTTTCACGCCTGTGGAAATGGCACATATCGCTTGTGAGGCCAACCAGATATGGCAGGACGACTTGGAGAGGGAATTGGATGAAAATTTCGATCAGATCGATTCGACCTTCCGCAGCTATTCGGTGCTCTTAATTTTCATTAGCAGACGACTTTTTTATGAAAGGGAATCCGATGTCCATTGAGCAAAACGCGCAGGTCGCTCGCGAGGCCATTGAGGCGCCGCTGCGCGAAGATTGGGATTGTTTGCGAGAGCTGTATGCAGAAGATGCTGTCCTTGAGGGCACGCCGGAGCCCGTGCGCGGCAGCGACGCTATCGTGGAACTCTGGCAGGGATGCCTCTATAGGGAAGTGCCCGGACTGCGGGGAGAGATCCTGAATGTCATTGCCCAGGGAGATATGGTGGCGGTCGAATGGCTGGTTGGCAAAGATCTGGAGAGCGCCGAGGTGCACATCTGCCAGTTGCGTGATGGGAAGATCGTGGCTAACCGAATTTATGGGCGGACCATATGATCCAGGTTATTAAGACCCACCAGCGAGATTTACAATTGCTGGACGTTGCTGGAGCAACCGTTCAGGTATCCGACCCCATCATCGGTAAGGGGAACAATCTGGCGGCTGGTTTTACTGAGTACACCGAACCCAGCAGGCTGGAGTGGACCTTTACCTACGATGAGGTCTTTTTTATGGTGGAAGGTGCTCTTGAAGTTCACGCTCTAGGACAGGATCCGGTCACTTTCGAAGTCGGCGATCTGGGCTATATTGGGAAGGGTACTCAGGCTACGATCGTCGTGCCGGAGCATGCCTACCTTCTGCACGTCACCCAACCGGCCTGGCGGGACAAGGCCGACTGACTGCGCGACCGGCTCGACTCTATACAGCGACGACGGGTGCATCGGCAAGGTCCAATCGATCTAGTTGAAGTGCTCGATGGGAACGCCGAGGTCCGGCAGACCTACTTTAGTAAAGGCTGGTAGGGCGCACCCTCTGGATCTCTTTCCGGCAATCCCAAACTGTCCCAGAAATGCGTGTGCTCATAGGGCCTGAGACGGAAGTCGGGAATGGGCACGGGCGCGCCATCTAACTCGGCAGATTTATTGGCCAGTATGCCCGGCAGCGTGTATTCAATGGCGCGATATACGTCGATGGGCGCATCCTTGCCCATCAATACGGTCTGGGTGAAATGGCGCGCCATCTTGAGGTCGGCCCCGCCGTGCCCCGCAGAGGTATCGTCGCCGTGAGCACCCAGGCCAACGGGCACGACTTCCCAACCACTGCGCTCTTCAGCGCTGCGCGTGAAGCGCCGCGCGGCTTTCTCGTAGCTAAACCACTCGGCCCCGCCCTCGACGCCAAAGATGCGATAGCGATGCTCGGACGGACGGCGCGTATTGAGCGTGACCATGATTTTGATCAAGGTGCCCTTGGCCGTCTGAAAAATGGCGATCTGGCCATCCGAGCGCCGGGGCGCGTCTATGCTGCGAAAGGGAGCGCTGCGACAAGAGACGGAGATGCAGCGATCGTCGAGTACCTCTAATAAAGGACCCAGGTCGTGGGTGAGATATTGTATCGGCGGTTGATCGGCGCGCCAAATCGGCTCGGTGTCTTCGTGCCCGGCCACTTTGGCAGAAGTGGGCGTGTGGCGCGAGCTATCGGGGCGAAATAGCGTGGCGGGCAGGTGGTGGATATACTCACCCTCGGCAATGGAAATCGGACCGAACTCATCTGCGGCGACCCATTTGCGGAAGTAGCGAAAAAAATCCCAATAACACGTATTTTCGCCGAGCATATAGGTCTTGCCGGTGTACTCTACCACTTCGCGCAGGCGCATGCACTCTTCCTGGGTATATGCACCGGGCACTTCGCTGAGGACGTGGCAACCTGAGCGGAGCGCCTGACAGGCGTGCTCGACCTGCATTTTGCCATTAGTTGCCACCATGATCGCATCGGGTTTGAGGTCTAATAACTCGTCGTATTCCCGCAGTACGATCGTGGATGCATCGACGGAGGCGATGTGCTCTGCAGCGCGTTCGCGCAGCAGGGGAAAGCGGTCGCAGGCGCCGATGACCTCGGCTTCTTCAAGAGCCAGAAAATTCTTCAGATGGGTAAAGCCGCGGCCGAGGCCGAGAATGCCGATGCGGAGCTTATCCATAGAATCCCCTAAGTAAATGACTGTGCAATTTCAATCGTACCGCTCAGGTTAAGGCCGGTATGATAACTCGGAGTTGCATCGACCGTAGTGGGAATGGCCGGAATGGAACGACTTTTTTGATTGCGCAGCTCAGCTGCGCGGTGAGGGGTTGAGGATCTCGACGCGAAAAGCCACCTGGAGATACTCAGGCGTTTTATGGTGAATGTGGGTTGGATCGATGGGTATTGCCGCGCGCTAGAGCGTCTGCACCACTAGGTTGCGAAAGCGGATCTTCAAATCTGAGAGTCCTCCCATGCCTGCGTGCGTTTGTAAACCAATATGTCCCATACGGGGCATCGTCTTCCAGGCGTATTTGAACTTGTTGCTGGTACCATCCGGGTTCATTCCCGGCGTGTCGAAGAGGTCGAGATCTGCTTCCACGACTAGCACGCCGTTCAGTTCGATCTCGACTCGAGGCCCTTCACAACGCAACCGCATCCGGTTCCACTCTCCCGCCGGATTCAGTGGGTTTGTCGAGGGCGCGATCATATCGTAGAGGGCGCCGCTGTCGCCTTTTTCCAGAGGCGGCTCCTTGCCATAGGTGTCTAGGATCTGGATCTCCAGACCGGTGTGCACCTCGTCGTCCAAGTCGGACACGCGCAGGAACACGCCGCTATTCACCTTGGCATCGGCGTTGTACTCGAAGCTCAGCTCGAAGTCGCCGTACTGGGTGTGCGTACTCAGATTGCTCATTTTGCCGGCCTCTGAGGTACCGACGATCATACCGTCTGCGACGGTCCACAGGTGGGGGTTTTTGTGGTCTTCCCACCCGGTCAGGTCCCGGCCGTTGAAGAGCTCGATGGTTGTTGTCATCAGGTATCCTTTCCAGTAGCGGTGCCGTACTCACCTTGCGTGAGACGCTTTGGGAAATCAGTACACTCGACACGCCTCCCTCTAGCGTGAATAGGAAATATAAAGGCCCTTTTGGAACATTGAGTCAAGCGGTCTTGGCAACTGCTCGCTCCCTCCAGTCTGGTGTCTTTTTACAGGGGCTTAACGAGCCTGCGATTGACGACCCCGCATATGTGGGGTGGGCCGAAGGTCAAGAGGCGTGAATTGCGGTAATAGTTGATGGGGGATTTTAGTGCAGAGGGCAGGGACAAGCATGTTGTTTTGCAGCCGAACCATCAATAGACCAACGACACCACAGCCTGACGCAGATCAACGTCCAGGTCATATTCGATCCATACCACGTCGTTGATCCCGTCGCCGTTGGGGCTAAATGCTGGCGGATTCAGAGTCAGCTCAACTTCATGTTCTTCCGAAGATATGGCCCGGGCTGACACTCGTTAAATTCGCTCTCGTCAGGATCGCTTGTCCTAGGTTCGCACTTAAGTATGTTATATTATCGGCCGTCTGCCGCTCGAGCGGCGAGGGACCGAAACGAGTCAGGATTTGCAGGCGGTATTGAAGCCTTTCCACTTTCTCAATCGAGGGAATCCCATGGCGCTGCACGAACCGTTTACCGAAGAAAAATTGACACCGATTCTCGATGATTTTTTCAGCAATGGGGCCACGGTCATCCGCAGTGTCTTGTCGCACGGGGAATGCCAGCGGATATGTAGGCGTGTAGACCAGATTTTCGCCGAACCATATTTCGCCGAAATGCGCAATGTCAAAATCAATCCACACCACGAGGGCAAAGCGCCCATTGTCGTGCATCGGCTTTTCGAATGCGATAGGATGTTTCGCGATCTG
>MDTE01036525.1_pt1 | contig 19504 bp, 21 predicted proteins | sample 811231 | NCBI WGS metagenome assembly MDTE01 (sample SAMN05326651, study PRJNA326480) | marine metagenome | isolation source: seawater | place: Indian Ocean: Red Sea | collected 2010 | reverse complement strand
GAAGCCTACGGGCCCGAGTCGATTCACCAAGCCATTCACTACTGTGGAGCGCATCGAATCGGACACGGCACAAGGCTCAAGGAAAACGGCGACCTGCTCAACTTTGTCAACGATCACCGAATTCCACTGGAGATCTGCCTCAAGAGCAATATTCAGACTCGTGCAACTCCATCCATGAGTGCCCACCCATTCCGCTTTTATCTCGACCTGGGCCTGCGGGTGACCCTCAACACCGACAACCGCCTCATCACCGACACCACGGTCACCGACGAATACATGACGGCTGCCACTCAATGGGATCTCACCGCCGACGAGCTGAAGTGGATCATGGTCAATGGTTTCAAGTCGGCCTTTCTCCCGTTTCGAGAGAAAAAGATGCTCATGCGCCGTGTCATCCAGGAGTACGATGCGCTCGTCACGACGACCCGCGAAAGCGTCGCTGACACTCCAAAACCCGAAGGAGATGAGGATCACGCTCAGGTAACCGCCTGAACCTCGAACTCTTCCCTCCCCCCTGGTCGGCACTTAGGAAAAGCTTGGGGTGGTAACCGCCTGAACCTCGAACTCTTCCCTCCCCCCTGGTCGGCACTTAGGAAAAGCTTGGGGTGGAGACTTGTCGCCTCTTTAGACTCGCTCATTGCCCCCCCTGCCGCCAAGAAGAGCGGGCGCACCAGCCAGGACCCGGCCAAAACAGGGCGTGACCAGCAGCATGGTCTAGCCAACCGGCCCAGCGTGCGACGTTGACACGCTTAAATTATCGACTACCTTGGTCGAGAATTTTCCACGGGGGTCTCAACGTGGCTGAAACAGCACGAGACATCGATCAGACTGGCGAGGAAGTGACCGCAGAGGCGAGTTCCAAGGTGGTCTACCTCGACAATTACTCGACCACTCGCACCGATCCGCGGGTGATCGAGGCCATGCTCCCATACTTCGGGGAGCACTACGGCAACGTTCACTCTCGGTCCCACGCCTACGGCTGGACCGCAGAGAAGGCTGTCGACCAGGCGAGAGAGAGGGTCTCCAGCCTTATCGGAGGCCAGCCCTCTGAGATCATCTTCACGTCCGGCGGCACAGAGTCGTGCAACCTGGCTGTGAAGGGTGTCGCCCGCATGTACGCGGAGCGCGGCAAGCACATCATCACAACGGCAGTCGAACACCGAGCCGTGATGGACCCCATTCGGTCTCTTGAGCGAGACGGCTATGAGGCGACTTATCTGGACGTCGACAACAGTGGACGTGTGAACCCGGACAGTCTGCGCGAGGCCATTCGAGACGACACAATTCTCGTCTCCGTCATCTTCGGGAACAACGAGATCGGCACCGTCCAAGACGTGGCCGCCATGGGCGCAATTTGCAAAGAAAAGGGCGTCCTCTATCACGTGGATGCTTGCGTCGGCTTGGACACCGAGACCATCGACGTCAACGAGGCAGGCATCGACCTGCTGAGTATGTCCAGTCACAAGATGTACGGCCCCAACGGAGTCGGCGCCCTGTTTGTCCGCCGTCGGAAACCACGGGTTCGCCTCTCAGCCCTCCTAGACGGCGGCGGGCAGGAACGTGGCATGCGTCACGGAACGCTCAATGTTCCCGGCATCGTGGGCATGGGCAAGGCTGCGGCACTCTGCTCTGAGCTGCGAGAAGCGGAGAAGGCCCGAGTGTCGGGGCTGCGAGACAAGATGCAAACGGCCTTTGAAGAGGGACTCGAAGAGGTCTACATCAATGGCAACCTGAAGCATCGTCTCCCGGGCTGTCTGAACGTGTCGTTCAACTTTGTCGAGGGCGAGAGCCTGATGATGGGAATGAACTCGGTCGCGGTGTCTTCCGGCTCGGCATGCACATCGGCAACGCTGGAGCCCTCCCACGTCATGCGTGCTCTAGGAGTGGGTGAAGACCTCGTTCACACCTCCATTCGTTTCTCTCTCGGTCGCTTCACGACAGAAGAGGATGTGGACCACGCAACGAGCGAGTGTCTCCGTTCGGCACGAAAACTTCGAGATATGAGCCCCTTGTGGGAAATGTTTAAAGAGGGTATCGACCTCTCTAGCATTGAGTGGAAACACGACTGACCAGGCTCTAGTAATGAGCCTCATCAAGCGGTTCCACTGGATTCTGGACAAAAAAGGTCAATAATAGAGAAGTGTCCCCCGTCAGTTCGTGGGGGAGGAGATGTTTCATGGCATACGGCGACAAAGTCATCGATCACTTCGAGAACCCCCGCAATATGGGCTCTCTCGACAAGGGCTCCGACAGCGTGGGCACCGGTGTCGTAGGGGCGCCCGAGTGCGGCGACGTGATGAAGCTCCAGATTCAAGTCGAAGACGACAAGATTGTGGACGCCAAGTTCAAGACGTTCGGCTGCGGCTCGGCGATTGCCTCCTCTTCGCTCGCTACCGAGTGGGTCAAGGGCATGACCCTTGACGAAGCCTCGTCTCTGAAGAACACCGATATCGTGGAGGAGCTGAGCCTACCTCCGGTAAAGATCCACTGTTCCGTGCTGGCCGAGGAGGCCATTAAGTCGGCGATCGAGGACTACCAGGCCAAGCAAGAGGCCGAGTAGCTCTCCTTCAAGCCCGCGCCGCGGACTCCGAGGTCAGAGGATCCCATGGCTGCAACCGTCAGTGTCACCGAGTCTGCGGCCAACAAGATCGGCGCACTCTTTGTGGAGAAGGCCCTCCCGAACCAAGCTGGCCTCCGCATCCAGGTACAAGGCGGCGGATGCAGCGGTCTCTCTTATCACCTCTCTATCGACGACGACCCCGACAAGTTCGATCGTGTCTTTGAGAGCAACGGCGTACGCCTCATTGTCGACAAGAAGTCCTTCCTCTATACGGCAGGCCTGATCCTCGACTTCGACACCGACGATTTCAACGGTGGGTTTGTCTTCCACAACCCCAAGGCCAAGGCTACCTGCGGCTGCGGCACCTCTTTTTCGGTGTAACGCGGCCCCCACCGACCACTGACACGCCGCCCCCATTGCCCCTGGCCCATCCACCATGTCCACCTACGCCAAAACGATCCAAGGTCACCAGTGCGACGAGTGCGGCGCTGAGATGGTGCTGCTCCTTTTCTGCGATCACTGCGGCGCTGACTATCCGGAGCGCAAGCGCCTCAACGCCTTCTCTTTGCTCGGGCTAGAGCCAGCATTTTCCCTGGCCGACGAGACCATCGACGGGCTGGAGATCGAGCTGACACGACGGCTACACCCCGACAAGTGGCAGCATCGTGGCGAGCGCCTTCACCGCAAGGCCCTCTTGGCCCAAACAGCCGCGAATCAAGCGCTTCAGGCCATTCGAGAGCCCTTCGAGCGAGGCGACACCCTTCTCCTGCTGCAAGAGGAGGTGAGCTCCGGCCAACTGGACGGGAACAACAGCCTTCCCCAGGAGTTCTTGGTCGAGCAACTCGAACTTCAAGAAGAGATCGCTGAAGGACTGGAGCCTGATCGGAAACGAGCCCTGAAGAGCCTCGTTCGCGCTGAGCTGGACTCCCTCCGGTCCCAGCTATCCGATCAGTTTGTCCGCGTCCAGCAGGTGGAGACGGACTCAGAGCGGTTGGATGCACTGAAGAGCGCACGGACCTGCCTGGATCGAGCCCGCTACTGGAGAAACCTTCGAATGGCGCTGAAGGGCGTGGCGGCACGATGAGGATCCCACTCCCAGTCAAGGGCCAGACTGTCGACATTGTGGCCGGCATCGACCTTGGCACCACCAACACCCTGGTCGCTCAGGTCGTGGACGGAGCCCCACAGATCATCGCTGACCGGGCGGGACGCAGGATCACGCCATCTGTGGTGAGCATCGATCAGGAGCACCACCCTGTTGTCGGGGACGAGGCACGAGAAAGAGCGCTACTCAACCCCACTGGAACGCTCTGGTCGGTCAAGCGCTTCCTGGGGCGGGGAATGGATGACCTGGCTGGCGACGTCCGGGGGCTTCCCTACAAGGTCGTCCCATCGAAACACGGGGAGCAGGTCGCCTTTCGAGTCCACGGGAAGCAGTATTTGCCTCAGGAAGTGTCGGCAATGATCCTGGTCGAGGCGAAGAAGCGGGCAGAACGGGCCCTCGGTGGGCGCCTGCGACGGGCGGTGATTACGGTGCCCGCCTACTTCGACGACAGTCAGCGACAAGCGACCCGCGACGCTGGCCGCATCGCGGGCATCGACGTCTTGCGAATTATTAACGAGCCAACAGCAGCGGCCCTGGCCTACGGCCTAGACCAGGGGCGTGCAGCCACCATTCTTGTGTACGACCTCGGGGGAGGAACCTTCGATGTCTCGGTGCTGAAGCTCACCGAGGGCGTGTTCAAGGTGATCGCAACCACCGGAGACACCATGCTCGGTGGCGATGACTTCGATCGACAGTTGGTCGATCTGCTCCTCGACGACCTAGACGAGGCGAAGAAAGAGTTGCTGCTCTCGCACTCTGGCTGCAGTACAGCACTCCGGGTCGCGGCAGAGACCGCCAAGAAGTCGCTCTCGCAAGAGGCAAGCGCCCGTGTTCAGTTGCGCTTCGAAACGTTGGGCATCCAGCTGGACAAGACCATCGATCGCGAGAGCTACGAGGTAGCAATTCGACCTCTGGTAGAGCGCACTCTTGAGGCAGTCAACTTCGTCTTGGATGACGCAGATCTCGACCCAGAAGATGTCAATGACGTTGTCTGTGTGGGGGGCTCCACCCGCACGCCCCTGGTGCGACGCCTGCTGGAAGAACACTTCGGCCGACCACCTCATACCAGCCTCAACCCTGACGAAGTCGTCGCCCTGGGGGCCGCCCTCCAGGCCCACACCCTGGGCAGCGCCACAGGCGGCGAGGACGGGACCGTCTTGCTCGATGTCACCCCTCTATCCCTGGGCATCGAGACCTACGGGGGCGGGGTGACCAAGTTGCTGTGGAGGAACACGCCCATTCCGGTGCAGGCGACTGAGGGCTTTACGACTCAGGTAGACAACCAAACCGGGGTGGAAATCCATGTTCTGCAAGGCGAGCGTGAGATGGCGCGGGACCTGAGGAGCCTCGGCCACTTCAAGCTCAGCGGGATCCCGCCCATGCCAGCCGGCATGCCGCGTGTGCTGGTGGAGTTCTTCATCGACGCCAACGGCATCTTGAAGGTCAAGGCCAAGGAGGTCACCTCTGCAGTCGAGGCCGGCATCGAGGTGAAGCCCACTTATGGCCTAACCGACGGCAAGGTCGAGGAGATGATCCTCGAGTCCATCGAGCACGCAGAAGAGGACCTAGAAGAGCGCTTGCTGGCAGACCTCAAGGCAGAGGCCGGGGGGCTCCTTCGCTACTCCAAGTCGGCCCTAGCTCAACGAAGGGCCAACCTGGACCCTGCCCTCGTTGGGCAGGTCGAGGCCGCTGTCGCCGGCATGGAGGCAGCCCTGGACCTCGCCGACAAGGAGAGCCTAGAGGCGGCCATGGCGGTCTTGAACGAAAGCACCCACCCCATTGCAACTCAGATGATGAACGAAGTACTGAAAGTGACCGTCACCGGCCGAACTGTCGGTGACATCCTGGACGAAGAGCAGAAAAGATCATGACGACCACCCACAAGGTGACCTTTCTTCCGCTAAATAAAACGGTCGAGACGACCGAGGGTATGTCCATACTCGAGACAGCCCTGGCGTTTGACGTAGACCTAGAACACGCCTGCGGGGGCTTCTGCGCCTGCACGACTTGCCACGTCATCATCGAAGAGAACGAGGACGGCCTGTCCGAGATGCAGTTCGATGAAGAAGACAAGCTGGACACCTGCGAGGGTGTGACTCTACGTAGCCGGCTCGGCTGCCAGAGTCGAGTCGAGGGCGACGTCGTCGTACGGATCCCACCGAAGCCTTACTGAGGAAGCCAAGTCACCATGCCAAAGCTCTCCTGGTCCGAGGCCGACGAGATCGGCTACCAACTTTACGAAGCGCACGAAGACACCGACCCCCTCAGCATCTCGTTTGTGCAACTCCACCAGTGGGTGATGGCATTGGCGGACTTCGACGATGACCCCAAGGGATCGAGCGAGGGCGCCCTCGAAGCCATTCAGATGGCTTGGTACGACGAGTGGAAGCTAGATCATGGCGGATAGGGCAAAGCTCTGCATTTACGCCAAGGGGGACACCTACGATCGCCTCCACACGATGGTCGGGCTCGTCTCCACAGCAGCGTCCATGGACTGGGAAGCCCACATCTACCTGACCTATGGTGCGCTGTATCGCTTCTGCCACGAGACCATGGGCGAGGCAGAGGTGGGCATCTCTACACCAGAGGTAGCAGAGGCTTACCGCAAGGGCATCGACTCCGGACGGATCCCCGACCTCGACGAGCTCTTCGAGGAAGCTCGGCAATTGGGTGGAGACCGCATCCGCCTCTACGCGTGTACGACATCCATTAAGCTGCTGCACCTTGATGGCGACCTGCTCTCGGACTTCGACGGCCTGCTCGGGCACGCCAGCTTCCTTCAGATTGCTAGCGACGGAAAGTTAGTCGTCACCTAAGTGATCCGAACCTGTAGGCCTCAGCTGGCATCGCCTTCCAAGAGTTCTCGCACCTCGGTCTCCACGCGCCGCACCAAGTCATCTGCATAGCCCGACTCGTAACTGTGGACCCGGCCTTCGGGGTCAATGACGATGGTCGCGGGAATTCCGGAGACCCCGTAGTCCGCAGCAAGATCCGAGTCGCCCAGCACAGCCTCCAGTCCGACCTCGTGCTGCTTCCAAAAGGACAAGACCTCACTCTCGCTGTCATCCAGGGCAACGATGAGCAAACGTGCTGCGCGACCCCCGAGAGCCTCGTGGAGTTCTACTAGAGCCGGCAGTGAGTCGACACACGGAGCGCACCAAGTCGCCCAAAAATCCAGAACCACCACCTGACCGAGCAGAGACGAAAGAGTCACTTCTCCCCCCTGAACGGTCTGGGCTGTAAAGTCCGGCGCCGGCTGACCCACCAAGGGGTGCGAATTACGACTCCGGCCACCAGGAGGCGCTGCGCCTCCCCCACCCCTCTCGCCTGCCGGTGCTCGCAGGCCAGGCGCCTCGAAGATCTCATGGCCCACATCTGGGGGGCTGGGGCCTGTTCTCGGCACAAGAATGCGGCCCTCTGGACCCGCCGGTTGTCCGGGCTCGCCCCCCGTCGGCGGGGCCAAGAACAGATCCCGCGCAGCCCGCGTAAAGTCCTGTCCAATCTGCCGGCGAGTCTCCTGCACCAAGGCATCGAGGCCCCCTGGGACCACGTGCAACTTGTCATAGAGATAGCGAGCCAGCGTGTGCACCTCGTCTTGCTCTTCTGTGCCCAGGGCCAAGGCCCGAAGCAGGTTGTGGAACGCCGCGCCGTCGTTGCCCGATGCATAGCGCGCTCTACCCAGGTGCCCCTGGACTGTTCCATCACCCGTGAGGAGACTGGCCAGCTCCAGATCACGCTCTGCCTCCTGGTGCCGGCCCAGCTGGTAGAGCAGCCAACCCCGCGTATCGATGAAGGCTCCCACCGACTCTGCGCGCCCGATCTCCCATTCACCAAAGGCTTCGCCCGGATCGAGTTGCAGGAGCTCGAAGGGCTCACCCAGCAAGAGCAGCAACGCTCGATCGATGGTCTCTAGCGCTTGGGCGAGGTCCACCTTGTCCAAGGCCGACATGTAGGCCCACTCGTTCATGGCGTGGGGATCGTCAGGAAGCGCCTCCATCGCTTGCTGAACCGCAGCCCGACTCCCGTCGCGATCCAACACGTCCGGATGTCGCAGGGCATAAGCCAGTTGTCGAAAGTAGATGGACCGGACGGACTGGGTCTCTGGAAGCGAGCCCTCCAAGGCCCTGAGCGCCTCCACCAAGGCCCAAGGATCCTCTTCGTTGGCCTCGGCCACCTCTCCCAGCCGCTCCAGGAGCGCCAAGCTCGCATCGTCGAGCTCACCACCCGGTAGGGCTCGCAAATAGGGGTTGCGGCTGGAGGGAGGGCTCCACGCTCCGTCCAGCTGGACCAACAGCCCTCGCAACCTCTTGACCGCCCTGCGGTCTTCGAGCTCGGAGTACAGGGTCTCCAGACCCAAGAGGGTGGTCGAATCGAGCTTCCACCTCGACTCGATTCGGGTCAAATCATCAATGATCGTATCTCGGAGTTCTTCCGAGGCGGCCTCATCGCCGGCTCTCCTGGGGAACACAGATGCGCAAGCCCAGGCCCGCCACGGATAAGTCTTGAGCAGGTCACGACAGAGGGATGCCGCCTTGTCGAACTCTCCGTCGCGCACAAGAAGAGGTATGAACTCGGACTTGAAGTCGGGCTGGTTCGGCTTGAGCTCCAGCGCCCTCTCCAGGTGGGCCAGGGCTGCCACAGGGCGCCGCCTGAGCCGATCCAACTCGTAAGACAGGAAGTGCGCCCAGGCTTCTGCCTTGGGGTCAGCCTCGGCAGCAGCCAAGGTGCGCTCAATCTCACGCAAGCTCGTCGCCTTGAGGGGGCCGCGGGTAGTGAGCTCCAAGGTCAACAGCGCTGCTGCGTGCAATGCCATGCGTTGGCCATCATGCGGGTCCTGGCTCAGGTAGTGACGATATTCAGCCTCGACCAGTCCCCCGTTTCGACGCGATACCCCCGCAATCTCCATGTACAGGCGGTGGGCTGAGAAATGGCGTGGGTGCTCGGTCAAGAGGCCCCGGAGGACGCCGAGCGACTCCTCCAGCCGACCCCGATCGCGAAGATGCATCGCAGACAACAAGCGGTGATCTGCTGCTGCTTCGCCGCGCAGACGGGGCGCTGAGCGCGCCGCCTCGGCCTCAGCGAGAACGACGAGGAGACTCCCAGCGAGGACGACGACAGCAAGAATGGATGGGAGCGAGAAAAGGCGCATTAGTTCACTGCGGCCGCAGTCTAACTCATACCCGACTCAATCCCAGGCTGGGACCCTCGGTCTCCGTCCTTGGGCGCGGAACCCAAGCGCACAAGGAAGCCGTCCACGGCCTCCTCAACCAACTCAGCACTCATTTGCAAGCTACGCACATGCTCTCCACCCGAGACTCGGAGAGCGCGCCATGCTCCACCTCGTGGGCGCAGAGCCCGAAACCACAGGGCCGACCAGCTTCGACGAATGACCTCGTCCTGATCCCCATGGATCCACAACAAGGGGCTCTTGCGTAGCCTGGCCAGGCTGAACCACAGCCACAGCACATATCGAACCGGCTGCGTTCCAGGAATGATGCGAAGCGCGAGCAGCAGTTGGGCTAGGGGGGCGCGGCGACGCACGGGTCCTAGGAGGTTACCGGCAAGACCCCAGGCTGCCGACCCCATCTCCGGCGCAGGGCCACTGTCCAGAATGCAGCCGACAATCAACGGGTTGTCGGCCGCTCCCATGACCAGAGCGGCCGAGCCCTGGCTCTGCCCGACAGCAAGCACCGCCCGACATCCACGACGCCTTGCTTCCGCCACCGCAGCCCGAAAGTCGGCAGAGCGTCGCACAAAGGACCCTCGCCCCCGAGGGGAGGGGGCGGATGCCCCATGTCCTCGGGCATCAAAGGCAATACATGCGATGCCCCGCCGATGAAACAACGTGATCCACGGCAAGAGGTGCGCCTTCTGTCCGCCGTAGTGATGGTGGAGCACCGCGACGAGACCGCCACCCGCTGGGACATCCGCCGCCCCAGGCACATACCAGGCTGCCAGCCTTACGCCGTCGTCCGTGTGCAGCTCGATGTCTTCAAATGGAAGGCCTAGGCGTCCGCCTGGACTGATCTTCCGGGGAGTCTTGGCCCGCCGCAGAGTCTTCCTGATGGCGTCCGAACCCAGATCCCAGGCCCGAGCCACCCCAGGCGGAAACCAGCGGGGAGCCGGCAAGGGTTGTCCCACAAAGGGCATTTCAGAGACTAGGAGCAGTCACGGGACGATCCCAGGGCTCGTCCGGCCAGATGGCCGCAGCCGGCTCCTCCATGCCCAAGCGCCAGAGGGCCCGACCCATGCCACGCGTATGGAACGAGAAACCAACACGGCCATCACGGTGAATTGCAATCACCCCAGCCTGACCAACTCCGAAGCGCTCCTCGACCGCCGCGATCCCAGCCCGAGTGGCCGCCTCTGGCCCTTCATTCAACCGATCTACGACCTCCTTGCTGAGCAAGGCTCGGAGAATCGACTCTCCCGTTCCCGTGGCCACTGCAGCACCGACATCATCATCCGCCCACAAACCAGCACCAGGAAGGGGGGAGTCTCCGACGCGGCCCGGTAGCTTCAGCCAAAGGCCACCCGTGGAAACGGCAGCCGCCACGTGCCCCGAAGCGTCCAGAGCAACCGCCCCCACCGTGTCGTGACCCAGATCAACATCGCCTCGCTGCTGGGGCTCCGAGCCATCGCCCTCCTGTGACCCATCAACAGGGGGCTCGGCATCGACGACACGGTCCTCCTCGGACGCCCCAAGAACACCTCCCATGGCAGCCAGGCGAGAGGAGAGATCGTTGTCGGCCGAGGCCTCAAGCCTCTGCTTCTTCTTGCGCCACTCGTCGAGACGCTCCTGCGATGGGAAGTCCACCCGAAACACGAGGCCGTGCTGGCGCGCAAGAGCGGCCGCTCCCTCTCCAGCTAGCAGACAGTGGGGAGTCGTCTCGGCAACGAGTCGAGCCAAGCGAACGGGATTAGCAACGCCTGGAACTGCCGCGACTCCACCGAACAGGCGTTGGGCTCCGTCCATCACCGCTGCATCCATCTCGATGCAGCCACCAGCCGTCAGGCAGGATCCTAGGCCCGCATTGAACGCCCCCGAGTCTTCCATGTGAACGACTGAAGCCTCGACCGCATCCAGTGCCGAGGACCCACCAGACAGCATCGTCATGCCCAGCGCCGCCGCATCCCGCAAGGACTGTCTGTACCGCTTGGCGCGCACATCTCCCATCTTCTTCATGGAACCGGCGCCGCCGTGCAAGAGGATGGTGGGCTTCATGGGCCGGCAACTCTACCAGGGAGGAGGGCAGCCACCAGCCACGCGCGTGCCGGCACATGTCTTCTTTGGGAGGGGGCGCCTCTCATTCGCTCGCAAAGCTTGAAATAACAAAACCCGCCGCTATCTTAGCCCCCATCCAGAGGAGGGCCCCAAGATGTACCCAGAGCTAGAGCCGCGCCAGGTCGTTCCGCCTCGAGCAAGTTTACGGGCTCCACACCGAGCCCTGCTCGTCCTCTGGGCTGCCATGAGCGTCAGCCTTGCCGGCTGCCAGGCGGACGGGCAAAGCGACAGCAACGACGAGGGCGATGAGCAAGACGCAGGTGCGCCGCCCTTCGATCCCAGCGCCTACGAGCTCCTGACCTACGACCTCAGCGAGAAAGACGGCTCCATGGATCGAGGAACCGATGATGCCGAAAATGTGGTGCATGCCGCGCGGTTCTGGACCGAGACGCCGCTGACTGTCTACGCCGTCGAGGCCATGTTCAACGTACGCTCGGACGACGATCTTCCGGCCCACCTGGCCCTGTATCCCGACAACGGCCACAACTTCTTCGATTTCCTCCGGGACGCGCCCTATGTGGAGTGGGAGCCTGAGCTGGACAAGGACGAGGACGACGACGAGTGGCTCTTGTTCGTCCTGGATGAGCCTCTGGTCCTCGACTATCCCCAGCTCCTGTACGTCGGCAGCCACTATCGTGGTGAACCCGGGCAGCCCGTCCTCGGGGTAGACGCCGAGGTAGACATCGACACGTTCCTGGTGTCCCACATGGGCGAAGAGGGAGCTTACCCCCCCCACCTTGCCGTCTATCCGGACCGCGGTACAGACTCCGGCGGCTTCGAGACCGTCACCTTCGCCGGCTCCGGACAGCTTTGGAACGAGGGGGACCTGATGGTTCGCCTCTACGTCCAACGACATGACCTCGTGGACGAAACCTGGTTCCTTGAGGGGCAGGCCACGGAAACAGAGCCCGGCGCGGGCCTGACGGGCTCGGGCTCTGTCGCCTGGGGAGACTGCAACGACGACGGTTGGGTTGACTTGTTCGACGGCAGCCTCTGGGTCAATCAACAAGATGGGACCTTCGCAGGCCACCCAGAGAACGGGATTGACGCATCCGGGCCCGCCACTTGGGGCGACTACGACAACGACGGCAATGTGGATCTGTTCGTGGCGGGCGGGGCCGACCAACTGTTCCGCGGACTGGGGGACTGCTACTTCGAGAATGCCACGGTGGTCTCCGGTATCGACGACACACAACCCTTCGACACCGGCGATGGGCCCGTAGAACAAAACGTACCGACCCCGGCCGCGGCGTGGGCCGATGTAAATGGGGATGGGCTGCTCGATCTGCTCCAGACAAACTACGAGTATTGGGACACCGGAGACCAGTCCGTAGACATGCTCTGGATCAACCTGGGGGATGGGCTCTTCACTGACGGTACAGAGAGTGCTGGGATGAGCCTGTCGCAAGGCGGAGGACGGCCGGGGCGTGGGGTCGCCCCAGCCGACTGGGACAACGACGGTGACATGGACCTGTACGTGTCCAACTACCGGCTCAAGCGCAACTTCGCTTGGCTCAACGAGGGCGACGGCACCTTCAACGACATCGGCAACGGCAGCATCCTCGGCGGCGGCGAACACGGGTCCTTCCCCAATTTCTACTATGGACACACGATCGGGAGCGTTTGGGGGGACGTGGACAACGACGACGACCTGGACCTCTTTGCCGCGAACCTGGCCCACCCCCGCTTCATCTCGTTCTCGGACAAGTCCATGTTCCTGCAGAATCAGTTGAGCGAGACTGGCGAGCCAGACTTCGTCGACCGCCGTGACGAGGCCGGGATGCTGTACCAGGAGACGGACAGCAGCCCCGTCTTCCTCGACTTCGACAACGATGGCCTCCTGGACCTCTTCTACACAGCGACCTACGCAGGGCGCCCAAGCTATCTCTACCGAAACCAGGGCGACTTCGAGTTCAAGATGGTCTCGTACCCTGCCGGGACTTGGATCTGGGGCGGATGGGGCGTTGCTGCCGCAGACTTCGACAACGACGGCGACGTGGATCTCTACGGCCAAAAGCTCTTCGTCAATCATTACCCAGACCCCGGCGGCTGGATCTCGGTACAGGCCATTGGTGGCGGCGAGGGCATGACCAACCGGTCCGCCATCGGAGCACGCATGCGGCTCACCACGACCTCGGGCACTCAGCTGCGAGAGATCACGTCCGGGGTTGGCACGGGCTGCGCTCCGCCATTGGTGCAGCACTTCGGTCTGGGCGACGCGGATTCGGCAACCCTGCAGGTGGAGTTTCCCAACTCAGGCACCATCATCGAGGTGGGTACGGTCTCTTCGGGGCAGCGCTGGGTGGTCCATGAAGACGGCACAATCAACTCCCGCTAGCTAAAGGTGCTGGTGTGAGAGCGCGTGGGAAGGCACTCTGAGAGCATGACTCAAGTTGCCCTAGTCCAATGCCCCGACTACGACACCACCCGTGTCAGCGACGCCCTCGACCGAGCACTGGAGCCCTTCGGGGGGCTTCTGGGCGCGGGCGGCTTCAACAAGAGCATTTCGGCGGGTAGCCGTGTGCTCGTCAAGCCCAACTTCCTGCGCGCGGCGCCAGCGGAACGAGCCGTAAGCCCACATCCAGAACTCGTTCGAGCGCTCTGCACTCGGCTGCTTGATCTGGGTGCTGTTGTGCGCATCGGAGATTCTCCTGCCTTTGGCACTGCTCGGGGAGTCGCCCGAGCAACGGGCATTCTCGACGTAGCAAAAGGTCTCGGCGTTCCCGTCGTTGAGCTGCGCAATCCCGGACAGGTGATCACCGCAGGACCAAAGCCCCTGCGACTCCAAATCGATCGAGAAGTGCTCGACTCAGACGCCGTGATCAACCTTTGCAAGCTCAAGAATCACCAACAGATGGGCATGACGGGAGCCGTCAAGAACCTGTTCGGCTGCATCACAGGCAAGCGCAAGCCAGTCTGGCACCTGCGGCTCGGAGATCATCGCAACGACTTCGCCGAGATGTTGATCGAGGTCTATCGAAACATCGGTCCCGTTGTGAGCATCTGTGATGGCATCTTGGCCATGGAGGGGAACGGGCCGGGAGAAGGCGATCCCAGGTCTCTGGGCATCCTGCTCGCCGCGGAAGATGGCGTGGCGATGGATGTGGTTTCCGCCCAGGTCGTCGGCCACCCACTGGACGAGCTCCGGATCCTGGGGGCCGCACGAGATCTCCAGGTGGGTTGTTGGAACCCGGACAACATCGACGTCGTGGGTGACTGCACCGTTGATGCCGTTCAGGTGCACGACTGGCGCCCTGCAGACCCCCTTCCGATCTTCTTCAATCCAGCACGCGTGGCCTGGTCCACCGCCAAGCAGGTGGGGCTCATGGCACGCATGAGGCTCGCTCCGGGCGCCAACAAAGGCCCCAAAGCCAGTGCAGGGGCCTGATTGACAGCCCTTGGTTGGACTCTATAGTTAAGGACATCGGGCTCATCGAGCCCAGGAGGTCATCATGGAAGCGTCCAATCATCCCATCACACTGACCGAAAAGGCTGTCTCGGCCGTCAAGCTGGCTATCGAAGAAGAAGGGCTGAACGACACCGCGCTCCGCGTAGCCGTCGTCGGTGGTGGATGCTCTGGCTACTCCTACGCCCTGGACTTTGCTGACGAGAGTGACGAGGACGATCTCGCCATGGACTTCGATGGCCTGCCCGTGTGGATAGACCCACACAGCGCCCAGCTACTCCAAGGGGTCGAGATCGACTACATCGAAACCCTCCAGAAAAAGGGCTTCGTCTTCAACAATCCCAACGCAAAAACGACCTGCGGCTGCGGCTCCAGCTTCTCTTGATGGGTGCGCGGTCCGGCCGCGGCCCTCAGTAGCTCGACCCGCGACCTCCCAGAGCCTGACAACGTGTTTCGAACGGTGCTCAAGAAGGGCCTCGGCAAGGCCAAGAGCGTGGCCAAGATGGCCCGTGGCTTCATGTCGGGCCCCCTGGGTCCCGGCTACGGTGTGGGCGAATATGAAGACATCGAGCGGATGCGGCAGGAGGCCGCAGCCCAAGACCTTCGCGAGGGGGTAGCGACTCTCGATGGTGAGCACGAAGCCATTGAAGGTGGGACCTTGGAGATCTCCGCAGAAGACCTCCGCGTAATGCTGGAGGTCGAGCTCGCCGAAGCCCAGCCGCTCCTCTTAGACGTTCGGGAGGTGCACGAGTGGGAAGCCGGACACATCCAAGGCGCCGTCCACGTTCCGCTAGGCAAGCTCGATGAGGGGCTCGCCGACCTCGACCCCGCCCGAGAGATCGTCGTCTACTGCGCTGGCGGCGCCCGCTCCATTGACGGCTCATATGTCCTGAAGAGGGCCGGGTTTGGCAACGTTCGCTCGCTAGCCGGCGGCCTCGCCGCTTGGCAAGGAGCAGGAAATGAGACCATCATTTCCTGACGTCCGAGCCCAACGGCGAACAAGCCTCCCACAAGGAATCTAATCGCGCTCGCCAACGGGAAAACTCAAGAGCCTGAAACCTCTCTTTGCACCCGGTCCCTGCGGCCGGTAAGGTGCGCGCGAATCTGAGAATCCAAACCGCTCGCGCAGGTCCACGCGACGAGTCAAATTGGGAGATGGAAGATGGAAGGTCTGGCTGGAGAGATCATCGAAGGGTTGTTCCGCTGGGTGCACGTCGTCGCTGGCGTTCTCTGGATTGGGATCCTCTACTTCTTCAACTGGGTCAATGGCCCATTTGCAGCAACCCTGGATGCCGAGACCAAGCAAAAGGCAATGCCTGAGCTGCTTCCTCGCGCCCTCTACTTTTTCCGTTGGGGCGCAGCCTTCACCTGGATCACGGGTATTGGGCTCCTCGGCATCGTCTACTACATGCAGGATGTGATGTTCGATGGGGCGCCCAACAGCAGCAACGGCGCAGCGCTAGGCATCAGCTTTGCTCTGGCAATCATCATTGGGCCCATGATCTATGACCTTCTCTGGAAGAGCGGGCTCGCCAAGAACCAGACGGTGGGCGTGATCGTCAGCTTTGTTCTTCTGGTCGCCGCCATGGCTGGTATGCACTACGGCCTCGGCCTGGGTGGGCGCGCCCTGTTCATCCATGTCGGGGCGCTGTTTGGTACCTCGATGGCCATGAACGTCTGGATGCGCATCTGGCCGGCACAACGCAAGATCATTGCCGCCATCAAGGCTGGAGAAGCCCCGGACGCCGATCTCAAGGGTCTCGCTGGCCTGCGCTCGAAGCACAACACCTACATGTCCGTGCCCCTGATCTTCATCATGGTCAGTAGTCACTACCCACTACTCTTTGGTTTCGGAGACGGCCAGGGCTGGATCTTGCTGGCAGGGTTCATCGCTGTTTCCTGGTGGCTCTGCAACATGATCTACAAGCACAGCAAGGGCGCGGCGCCAGCTCAGTACTGACGCGCGAACCCAACGAGCTTCGGACCCGGCGAGAGCGCATGGTGCAGGCCAGCCTCCGCCGGGTTCGTCTTTTTCTGGCGCCCTCGGTGGCCCGCAGTGCGCTTGTGGGGGCCTTCTTTCTACTGACGAGCGTCTCGTGCTCCCAGTCGGCCTCAGAGGCTCCAGAGCCCTCAGAGCCGGTCGTCCAGCGTGTTCCCGTGGACCCGTTGACCGCAGGTGCAATTGAAGGCGTCGTTCGCTTCACTGGCGAGGTTCCGAAGCGAACCGCCATTAAGATGGGGCGTGTGGCCGCCTGCGCGAACCACTCTCAAGAGCCGGCCTACTACGACCGGCTTCTGGCGAGCCAGGGGCTCCTTCAAAACGCATTTGTGACCATCGTTGAGGGCCTTGAGGCCTACGAGTTTCCGCCGCCAACAGGAGCCGTCGAGGTCGACCAACTGGGCTGCGTCTACAGTCCACGGGTCAGCGCGGTCAGAGCCGGTCAGGACGTGACCTTCATCAACAGTGACCCCACCAACCACAATGTCCATACCGTCAGCAAGGCGAACCGGGGCATGAACTTCAGCATGCCCAGTCAGGGGATGCGAACCACCAAGATCTTCAAGAAGCCGGAGATCATGGTGCGGGTCAAGTGCGATATCCACCCGTGGATGGGTGGATGGATTGGGGTTCAGAGGCACCCCCATATGGCTGTGACCGGCCGAGACGGGGCCTTCCGCTTCGAAGGCGTACCCCCAGGAACCTACAAGGTGCTCGCATGGCACGAGACTCTCGGAACTCAGGAGACAACCGTAGAGCTGGCGCCTCGCGCGAGCGGTCGCGCAGTCTTCAGCTTTGACGCTGATTAGCGGCCCCAAATGCCCAGAACGACGATGGCCCGCCGAGGCGGGCCATCACGGCATCGCACTTGCCCCGTTGGGGGCAGGGTCTAGAGCTTGATTCCCGCGTCCCGCGCCTCGGCACGCAGACCGTTCTTCGTGATGTTTCGAAGGGCGCTCGTGCTCAAGCGAAGTCGAACCCAGGTGCCTGTCTCTTCATCGTAGACCCGCTTGCTCTGCACATTGGGCTTCTGCCAATGCTTGGTCTTGCGGTGAGAGTGGGAAACCCGGTGACCGCTCAGGGGTCGCTTACCAGTGAATTTGCATTTCGCCATGAGGAGCTCCTTCAACTCAATCAGCCTGATAGCTACTTGAGCTTGCTCTCCTTGAACAGGACATGCTTGCGCGCCTTGGCGTCGTACTTCTTGAAGGCGAGCTTCTGCGTCGTCGTTCTGCGGTTCTTCGTCGTCGTGTAGAAATAGCCTGTACCGGCTGTCGAGACGAGCTTGATTTTTTCGCGCATGGAACCCTCCTACACGCTTCAGGGTCGCGAAATCTATTGCTGCACAGGGTAGAAGTCAAGCAGCATGTGACCGAGAGGGCTCAATCCTGTCGCTAAACGCGCGATAGCTCTCGAATTGCGCCCTCAACTGGTTTTTCCGCTCTGCGCTGGCTCCACAGTCCTCAATGGCATCCTGAAGGCCCATCGAGTCCAGGGGGCGCTCCTCCGTGTCTGCGGCAATCTCGCTGGAGAGCCACACCCCTGCCCGATACACGAAGCGCCGATCGCCAGAGACGAAGCTGAACTGGTTGACTCGGTACTCGGGCCGAGTTTTTCCTCGATTGTTGTACCAGTAGGCCTCGGTAACGGACGACGAGCGCTCCGGGTTGTCCGCCAAGTGAAAAAGCTGGGTCCCAGCGAGCTGGTCCGTCACGCCCACCTCAGAGCACAGCGAACTATAGGTGTCGCGCATGGACACCGGGGTGTCGATCTGCCCGGGCATCGACTGACCGCCCTTCAGCCAGATGCACGGCACACGATTGCCGGCGTCGGTGACGTTGCTGAAGTGATACTCCCAGTCTCCTTCGCCAAAGTTGTCTCCGTGGTCTGAACAAAACACGACGGTATTGTTCTCGTCTTTCCGGCCATGCACCTCAGCCACAAAGTCGTCGATCATCGAGGCGACCCGGTCCCAGGCACCGTATTGGCGCTCCCGAAGTCGCAGAAGACCGTCCGACTTAATGGGACTCTCCTCACGCAGGAGATGGGTCTGGTTGACGAGGTGATAGAGGCTGTGGAGTTCCTTCAGGCGGGTCCAAAGAGACGGCGCCGTGAGCTGAAACTGAGGCGCGACCTGGTAGGGGAAGTGTGTGTCCATCAGGTTGACGAACAAGAACAGTGGTTCTTTCCGTTCCCGATGCTCATTTAAGATCGCCCGAGCTCGGTCCAGCTGACCCTCACACGCCGAGACAACCCACGAGCGACTCGCCTCCATGTCCTCGCTCATTCGGTTCATCAGCCAATCGCCCTTCAGGAAACGGCGACGCATGCGGGGCTTCCCAAAGACAACAAGGCAGTTGTAGAGAGGGTTGCCCCGGACAACCAAAGACTTCCAGTGCCTCTCCACATCGTCGAATCCCCGATCAAGACCGAAGATGTGTGTGGTGGCCACGTTGTTGGTCAGCTGGCGCGTCACATAGCCCTTGTCTTGAAGCAACTCCGGGAGGGTTGGGCGGCCCTGGTCTACATCGCGCGTCTGGCTGGTCGCACCATGCTCATGGGGCAACAGGCCCGTAAACATCGACGCCGTGGCAGGAAGCGTCCAACAACCAGCCGAGCGCGCCTGGCTGAACCGCACACCATGAGCACTCATGTACGGCGTAGCCGAGGCCCCGTCACGATGTACGGAGTCGTAGCGCAGGCTATCGGCAACAACGACGACGATGTTGTGGGGTTGAGAGCCAGACATGGGTTTTCGACACGGCAGAAGTTGAATACGAGCAGCCTGAGACTACACCAGTCGACGTCCAGAATAGGAGTCAGCGGTCCTGTGTATCCCAGTTCGCCACCCGGTTCCAGCCCCTCAAGGCGCGAACGCGCAGAATTGTCGCCCTCCGCACCCGGGTTCCACACGAAGGCAATGCATCAGGCGAAGTGGAAGTCAGGGGACCACGGTGGCGAAACCCAGGCCTCACTGGCCAACGGGTCTCAGAAGGCTCGGTCGAGCCCAGCCCGAGGTCTCAGGAGCCCGGCTCGAGAAGGTCCGAAGGGTCGCAGGAGCCCGGCTCGAGCAACTCCGATGGATCTCTCGACGGAAGGGCGGCCTTACGGCCCGTATCGACGCCGGTGATTTCTTCGACCGTGAGGGG
>MDTE01083507.1_pt1 | contig 19505 bp, 19 predicted proteins | sample 811231 | NCBI WGS metagenome assembly MDTE01 (sample SAMN05326651, study PRJNA326480) | marine metagenome | isolation source: seawater | place: Indian Ocean: Red Sea | collected 2010 | reverse complement strand
CAAAATGGGCTGCGACGGCATTACAGTCTATTAATTAAGACACTTGTGATTGGTAGTTTGGGCTCGGTGACCCAAGCAGAAGTCACAGCGACACACCAAACCGACAACTATACGCCTGTCGGCAAGTTAAGTTTTGCTATGCGAGGGCTGAGATAGTATCAAAAAAAGGGTTTTACTAAACCAAGTCACCTTCCCGAAATAGCCCCAACTTTTGTTGTACTGGCTGATCAGTGAAGCTGAAAAGAAACGCCTCATCATCTGCCTGATGCTCATGCTTATACCATGCAGGAACAACGAAAGTGTCTTTTGCCTTCCAGTCGATCACCTGCCCATTAATCTTCGTCCTACCTGCCCCTTCGACACAGTGGTAGACCCAAGCGGCTGTGGTCTGATAGGCATCGCCGGAAAACCCTTTGGGCAGCAGTTGCATATAGGTTGAAACAGTCGGCATCACCGGCCCACCAGTTGTGGGATTTATATATTCAAGTTTAATGCCGTGGCGGGGGTCAATGTCTTCTGACTTTTCTAGCGTTTTCAATGTTTCACGGGTCTTCACAAAGGGATAGTGAAAAACTGGCGAGTTTGCAGGACGGAAAGTTTTGCCAAATGGAAGCATATTACCGCCGTAGCGCGCGATATTATCTCCGGTGGGACGCCCTTGCGGAAACTCCAGGTCCGGGTAAGGTTCCGCAAATACTGGACCAAGATGCCGAACAAGAGGGATATCGAGCCCATCAAGCCAAACCACTGGCACATCGCCGTCATGTCCATGATCGTGCCACACCCAAGAAGGCGTCAAAATTAAGTCGCCAACTTCCATGTAAGCTTTTTCTCCATTAATCGCGGTATAAGCCCCGGATCCCTCGACAATAAAACGCAACGCGCAGGGCGAATGCCTGTGCGCTGGTGCCACCTCGCCCGGCATGATTAACTGCAACCCAGCGTAAAGTGCCTCGGTAATGCAGGATTTATCGACAAGCCCGGGATTTTCTAGCACCAAAACTCGACGCTCTGCCTCCTCAGCGGAGATTATTTCCGCCGATTCCATTATATAAGGTCGGCACAAATCGTAGTCCCATTTGTGTGGAACAGCATCTGTTACCGGCGCCTCAGATAGAAGTTTGTGCAGAACCTCCCAAAGCGGCGTCATATTGTGTTCGGCCATGCGGCCATAGAAATCAGCGCGGGCATTAGTAAGTTCTGGTTTTTCGTGTAGCGCCCTACTCATTGTCCTTCCTCCTCGAATCGCTCTTATTTAATACTAGCATGTTCATCGGCGACGTCTCGTGACAAAATTTGATGGTGTGTAGGAATTAAAAAAAGAAACTTGAAAACAGCGCACCCGATTATGTGGATTAAATTTATTCAAAATGCCAGTTTCAGTGTTTCCACGTCTCGATTGTTTCGTCCCAAAACAAGACACGCCACCCACCGCAATTTGCCGCTCAGGCAAGAAAACCGATGTCTAGCTCTGTGTTTCGCATCATACTTCAGCAAACAGCCCATACGTCCCGCCAAATCAAACACGATGAGCGAGGCATTTTGTGAGAAGATATACTCGTCGCAGACGGTTCTTCCAAAAAAGACACCCGTCAGTATCTTGTTTCTTCGGAGCGAAGCGGGTACCCGATCAGGATGGGAACCTCTTGATCAGAGTTTGAAGGAATAAAATACACTATGTCACTAGTATTTCATCTCATTGCTGCTGCGCGGCCAAACTTTATGAAGATCGCGCCCCTGTATCACGCTATGTCGGCCGCCGATTGGTGCACACCCATAATTGTCCATACCGGCCAGCATTATGATGCAAACATGTCAGACAGTTTTTTCGATGATCTCGGTCTACCTGCTCCAAATTTTAACCTCGAAGTAGGCAGCGGCACCCATGCCGAGCAGACCGGCGCTGTGATGATCGCTTATGAAAAGATTTTAATGGAGGCGCCGCCTTGTGCGACTATCGTCGTAGGTGACGTCAATTCCACTGTCGCCTGTACTTTAGCGGCCAAGAAACTCTGTATACCCGTCTGTCACCTTGAAGCCGGACTGCGAAGCCGAGACCCGCAAATGCCCGAGGAAATAAACCGCATAGTTACAGATGCAATCTCAGATATTCTTTGGACACCGTCATTGGATGGGAACGAAAACCTGCTCAAAGAGGGTGTCGATCTCGACCGTATTACCTTCGTCGGCAATATTATGATGGACTCCTATGAGCTAATGCGCACGCAAATCGAGGCAACGACGACGCGCACGGAGCTCAACCTAGAAAAGAATATGTACGGCGTTGTAACCCTTCACCGGCCGAGTAACGTCGACACCAAAGAAATATTAGTGTCTTTGGTCGACGCCCTTAAAAGCTCAGCAACGAAGATCCCGCTGGTTTTGCCATTGCATCCCCGCACCCGGAAAAACCTCATTAATTACCATCTCATGGACGATTTACGTGCCGCACCAGGGATCCAAATAACGGAGCCTATCAATTATATCCGTTTTATGGGGTTAGTTCGTGAGGCAGCCCTCGTAATAACAGATTCCGGAGGCATCCAAGAGGAGACCACTTATTTGGATATCCCATGCATCACGTTACGCCCAAATACCGAGCGGCCGATTACCTTGACGGAGGGCACAAACCAATTAGCGAAAATTTCGGAACTACCGGGGTACGTAGACGATGTATTAATGGGAAATTGGCGCAAAGGATCCCTTCCTAATCTGTGGGATGGCCGTACCGCAGGGCGGGTTATCGAAGATTTGAAAAGTAGGCTAGGCTAAAGCGTAATTTTGAATAGCTGCACATAAAAAGTTTCTTTGACCATGCGCGCGATTATACAAAAGACGCGGTTAGATGATGCGCACAGACTGGGCTTTCACTTTCATTTCTATCAGAGATCCGGCTAAAACGTATTGTAATTAATCATATCCATTATAGCTTTTAAACCACTCGACAAACTTGGGAACTCCGACGTCAATAGAGGTCGTAGGTTCGAAACCAAGGTCTGTTTGGATGGCATCGATATCAGCGAAACTCTCCTTAACATCACCCATTTGCATGGGTCTCTGAACTATTTCCGCCTTGCGGCCGAGCGCTCCTTCCAATACCCCGATCAAGCGCATCAACGGCTCGGAGCGATTATTACCGATGTTGTAGATTTTATAAGGCGGCCCATCCGCGCGTGCGGGAGGGTTATCATGCGCAGCCACGACGCCAGTTACAATATCGTCTATGAATGTAAAATCGCGCTTCATCTCACCGTGATTGAACACCTCGATTGGACGGCTATTGATAATAGAATCAGCAAATATGTAGAGCGCCATGTCCGGACGCCCCCAGGGTCCATATACAGTAAAGAAACGAAGGCCAGTTTGAGGCAGTCCGTACAGATGCGCGTACGAATAACTCATATGCTCATTGGCACGCTTGGTGGCAGCGTAGAGCGAAATGGGGGAATCAGTCCGATCCTCGATCGAAAAGGGTAGTTTCCTGTTGCCGCCGTAGACTGAGCTAGAGCTGGCGAAGACAAGGTGTTCAAAATTTGGCTGATGTCTGCACAATTCGAGGATAGTCAGATGAGCAACGAGATTTGAGTCTACATAATCGAACGGATGATCAATCGAGTGTCTCACCCCGGCTTGCGCAGCCAAATGAACCGTTCGCGTCACACCTTTGATTGCTGTCTCGGTTTTAGCATAAGTATTGCGATCTGATAGATCGAGCTTATGGAAACTAAAGCCATCTCGCGCTAGCAATTTTTCCAACCGCGCACGCTTTAGTGAAACGCTATAGTAATCATTGACAGAGTCGATCCCGACCACTTCGCCGCCACGGTCAAGAAGCCTAATTGCGGTGTGAAAACCTATAAAACCAGCAACACCGGTAACCAGCGTCTTCATTTGGACGGCACTCGAAAAAAACTATAAAACCAGCCGTGTAAACGTCTGCTATTTAACATATTTAACCTAGGATAATACAGTTGATAGCCCCGATCTTATTCAGCGCAATATTGCACGCAACGACTAAGCGGCGCTAAAGTAGCATGACCACTGCACCGAATTTCGCGCTCCAACCGGTACTTGGAACACCGGCGGCCCTTGACGCCCTGGAGCAAAAATCACCAAATTCCAGAAAATAACCTATCGGACTGCTTAATCAATGTCCGATAGTTAATTGTCAAACTGTTTTAGCTAAAAGCTGGCATCACTTTTTCACCAAATAACTTTACTGACTTCTGCGCATCTTCGAAACTCATGTCATTAAAATTTACCTGCAGAGACGCATCGTCAAAGCCGCCTATATCTGCGTCATATGCACGAATTTGCTCGGTCAACATTTCGGGGGTACCGACCCATGCAGAGCCTTTTTCAACCTGGCTTTCAAAGGTTTCGGCGTCCAACGCTGAAATCATCTTACCGTATCCCTTATAATTATCGGAGGCCGTTCCATCGACCCATCCCCTCGCTGCATCAACGAGTAATTTAAGGTAACGATTTAGCGGATCGCGAGCTATCCGAGCTGCTTCCTCCGGGTCTTCATGGCAATGCATATGAAAAGCAAGCATTATTCGGCCGTTGCCTTCATGACCGGCGGACTTCCAAGCATCACGGTAAACACCGATTAGCTCGGCCATCGCTGAGCCACCAATCGGAATAGCCATGACGTAATTCCCAACCCGACCGGCCTTCTCGAAGGACTCTGGCGTTGCGAAGGCAGCCGTCCAAAAATTAGGCCGCGGCTTCTGCGTTGGCCGCGGTAACGACGTTACGTTAGTGAATTTATGGAAAGATCCATCATGCGACACATTCTCGCCAGTCAGAAGCAATTCGATTTGTTTAACTCCTTCATCAAACCGGGCGACACTCTCGTCTAAAGAAATTCCAAACCGTTCGTATTCATGCGGCAAAAATGCTCGTGCGAAACCAATCTCAGCGCGTCCACCCGAAATAGCGTCCAGCATCCCAATTTCGCCAGCTAGCTTTAGCGGATTGTTGAAAACGGGGAGAACCGCGCCGGTCACGATGCGCGCTTTTTTTGCTCTTTGCGACGCAGCAGCAAGAAAAACGATTGGGTTAGGAGTATAACCACCATAGGGGTGAAAGTAGTGTTCAACTATCCGGATATGACTGTAACCATAAATATCTGCAAACTCGGTCAGTCGCAGACTCTCATCAAAATATTGTTGCCCCGATTTCGTGTCTGGACCTACGGCGGGAAAAAACTGCATTCCGAATTCCACGACAATCTCCCTGTTATTTTTCCATTCGTAAGTTAATAGCTACAAATCGTAACACGCTACCTTTATCGGTTATCCGTGTACAGATTAATTGCCATTACTTCAGCTTTGCTAGACACTGTTGGCGTTCCCCCGGATCCCATTATCTAATAGTTTGCACTGTTTGGTTCATAGCTATACCCAACGAATTTTTATTCGGCTAATACGGAGCACATCTTCTGCGCGACTAGTCAGCCCCTACGTCCGTCGCGCCGCTACCCTCGCCGACACGATGGAGGGGACGGCCTGAGTCAGTCAAAGCAATTATGATCATTATTTCGTCGGCGCGTGGCGCGTCCGCAAGCGACACCTCCATCGCGTCAAAGTGAGAGAACGTCCAAACATCCTCCTTATGGTGCAGCGGACAATCAATCGTAGTGCCGGGGCCACCAACTTTCTTTGCGGAGGGGATAATTGAAGGCGCCGGACCAACGATAGCGCGAAGCGGTTTTCCCATCGTTGGATGCATACATGCTGCGCCGTGCTCTTTTTCGCCAGCTTCGCCAATGATTGCAGCCTTGCCAAAGCTCTGAACTTGATTCGCAGAGATTTGTAGCGCGTCTATCGCGCGGCGGCCTAGCATATTTCCCAATTCAGCGCCCGCCGCCTCTAGTTCGGGTAGTGTCTCAGAATAACGACCGGCATAGGGGTTTTTTATAACTGCCACTGCCGCGCACTGCCTTGCTGGTGGGTCGATCTCGATACCCATCTCTGTACGCGTTTCCTCGACGAAGGTGACTATTTTTCGGATCTCAGTAGCCGGCATATATCCTGCCCTCCATGGTGCGGTTTAAACAAGTATGCCATATTTGGAACAGAAAAATCAGGGAGTGTACGGAACATGGATCAGTCGATCCGAGGATATTTGGCTAATTTGGAACAGCAAGGAGAATTAGTGCGATTCCAAAAAGAGGTCGATCCTCTCGATAACCTTACCGCTATTGGTTGGAAAGCGTACGACCAGCTGGGCAAAGCATCGCTATTTGATAATCTGAAAGGGTTTCCGGACTGGCAGGTATGCAACCAAATCCTGATTGACAGAAAGAAATGGGGAATTGGACTCGGAGTAGCGGAAAAGGATGTAATCGAGACCTTCAACGCTCGCGTCAAAGAACCCATAAACACAGCACTGGTTGATTCAGAACATGCACCTGTAAAAGAGATCATCCTTAAAGATGATGATGTCGACCTGACAAAGGTGCCCGCGGCGTGGACTTCAGAGTTGGATCCCGGCCCTTTTATTGCTTCAGGGATGGCTATCATAAAGGACCCCGACACGGGTATCCGAAATATGTCCATACACCGTCAGCAGGTAATGGGTAAGAACCGCACTGGCTATCTGATATGTCCACGCCAGGCACTACGCATATACCAGAAGTACCAGGAACGGAATAAACCAATGCCAGTTGCTATGGTGGTAGGGGCACATCCAGCAATCTATTTCTCATCCTCTTACACGGCACCCTACGGCGTCGACGAGCTTACTATCGCAGGTGCCTTGATGGGAGAACCAGTGCGCATGGTAAAATGTGAGACTGTCGACTTAGAGGTACCAGCTGAGGCTGAAATGATTCTAGAGGGCGAAATACCGCCGGACGCTCACACGCCTGAGGGTCCATTTGGCGAAGGATCGGGTGGATACGCCATGGAAGGTTTTACTCAGTACCTCGACGTCAAATGCATTACTCGCCGCGCGAAGCCGATTTTCTACGCGATGCAATGCGGTGCGCCGATGACAGACACCCAGGCACTTGTAGCGACTGCCATTGACATGCTTCTTTGGGAACATCTCAAAAATGTTGAAGGTGGACTGGACCTGCTAGATCTTCGATGTCTGGGGCTCGCGGGTATGATGGCAGTGGTAGTGAAATTACGTCCGAGAGTAGAAGGGCAAGCTAAGACTGCTTTGATGGCTGCGCTTTCAGGGCCACAAATGCATCCCAAACTCGCAATCGCTGTAGATGAAGATATTGACGCCTCCGACATGCGACAGGTTTTTTGGTCTATGACCACACGGGTGCATGCAGAACGCGATGTGATCAAAATTCCTAATGCCCGAACCTGGTCACTAGATAATGTATCTGACATTGTGCCCGGCCAAAGTGCGATGCACCGCATCGGCACTAAGACAATCGTCGATGCCACTAAACCTGCCGTTACTGATCCAGATAGCCGCGAACGATTTGCTATGGCAATGCCAAAAAATTTCGAAAGTGTCGATCTCGCTGAATTTCTCCCAGATTGAGGACCAAACCGTGACAGATAATGCCACCGGCCCCGCATTCGATCCGCTCGATATTGAGGCCATCGAACGAAATCCATATCCGCCGCCTCACGATACCGCACTTGTTGGAAAGCTCAGACGCTCGCTGGGCGACCCAAATGGTCTGACCAAATTCGGCGTAAACCTTACCGAGATGGCACCGAATTCAATATCAGCTCTGCGGCACTGGCATTCAGAGGAAGACGAATTTATTTACATTATCGAAGGCACGCCAATGCTGGTAACTGATGGCGGAGAACAGCAATTGCGCGCCGGGATGTGCGCCTGCTTTCCGGCAAATTCGGGGGACGCGCATCGGTTAGAAAACCGGAGCGATGCGGTTGTGCGTTACCTTGAAATTGGAAACCGGTCGCCCCGAGAGGACGTCCATTACCCAGACGATGACCTGGTAATGAAGCGAGTAGCCGGCGAACCTCCGTCCTTCACTCACGCCGACGGTTCTCCCTATTGATCGATGGCTCATTTAAACAGTTTACTAATGTGGGCAGGTAGCCGATGGCGACACCGCAGATAGAAATGGCTTGCGAGAGTTACCCGCTCTTGCTGCCTTTGCCCTATTTTCCCAGGTGCAGATGTATTTCTCCCTCTTAATTACGCTGCCGATATATCAGCGGTTGATAACGGCGTGAACATCTCCCGCGGGCTAGAATGGATTGCAAAACACGCCACCTGGTTTCTGGCGGCCGGTGTTTTTGGCGGTATTGCTTGGCAGACCTTGGCCGACGCGCTTGCTCCTTGGCTGGAAGTACTAATTGTGATGAACCTGTCTCTGTCAATGATGCGGATTAAACTCGCGGAGTTGAAGGATTATTTCCGCCGACCAGGATTTATTGCGATTACTTTTGTCTTCTCCATGGGGATCGCACCATTAATTTTATGGGGGTTGATCGTCGTTTTTGGGGTCGACGGACCGTTGGGAGAAGGCATTGTTTTTCACGCATTAGCAACACCAATAATGTCTGCGCCAGCGTTGTGCATATTATTTGGGTTGGATTCGGCGCTGGCGCTGATTATCACGGTGCTATCCTATGCTTTGGTACCTTTTACCTTGCCGCCGCTTGCACTTTGGTTGCTGGGTATTGAGCTAGACGTCACAGTCTGGGAGTTGATGTGGCGATTAGGCCGCATTGTGGGCGTCAGTTTCCTAATCACTTTAGTTGCTCGGTGCACCCTGAAACCCGCATTCCTTGAGGCTCAGTCCTTGCGAATGGACGGCATAATGGTATTGGGTATGGTAGGTGTGGCAATTTCACTTATGTCGGGCCTACCAGAATTCGCGGCTGCCAAACCATCATTCACTGCCTTGGTCACAGCGACCACTTTTGCGGTGAACATCGGACTTCAAATATTTACCGCCATCTTATTCTGGGGTAAGGGCCGCAAGGCGGCGGTAACCATCGGCCTTATAACTGGCAACACTAATGTGGCGTTGGTCCTTGCAACAGTCAGCGAAAGCGCTTCCTACGACCTGCTGGTATATTTCGTAGTAGGACAATTTCCCATCTACATCCTCCCACTGGTGGCGGTGCCGATATACCAGCGAATAGTCTGGGCTAAATAAAAAGGCGGGTACAAAACCCGCCTTTTACACTGTTAAAAGGAGTCTTTATTCGGCTGCGACTGACAGTTCGCCCTTCTCTTCCGCTATTTTTCTATCAATCATTGCTCGTGCGGCAATTGAACCGGCGTCTTGTATAGTATCGATCGTCGGACGATCGTCCCAGTTCTCCTGTTGCTTGTTAAATACCTCCCAATCTTGGTGAAAGGCCGTAAAGATCTGTTTGTAGGACATTTCTGTCATTTCCTGAGTAACCGGCTGCCCCTCAACTTGATAAGCATTTGACCAGAAATAGTGAGTAGTGGTTTCGGTTTCCGGTGTAACGAAATTAAGGTTGTGGAACCCGAACCCGCCTTTTGGCACCGGTCGGTCGATATCTGTAAAGCCGAATTCCTTCCCCTCTGCCGCACCTTTTGCCGCACCCGTGAACAGCCGCACTGCACCTGGCATTTGGAATTCAATGATCTGCCAACGGTCTACGATATCATTCTCGGTCCAACCACCCATTTTCTGATAAGTAGGTGCTGGCGGTTGCCCAACCGTCCAGCGTGCAACAGTTACGCTATCGTCATCTTTCAATGTCCGGATGCGCGCTGCCTCAGCTACTGCTGCATTGCCGATCGTCGAACGGTGCACGAAGCCGAGATGTGACAAATCTAAAAGATTATCAATAACTAGGCGATAGTCGCACTTAACATAGAAATAAGTTCCTTTATCTCCCCAATCATCGGCAGATTTCCATGGATAAGGAACGATCAAGTCTTCGTCGGCGAGAGCAGGATCCCCCATCCAAATCCATACCCAATTATATTTTTCGACAATGGGATAAGTGCTGACCTCAGCCGCCGGCGGGATCGTAGTCTGGCCGGGCACGTGAACACATTTGCCTGCTGTGTCGAACTGTAGCCCATGATAGTAACATTCGAGCCTATCACCAACCAGCTTACCCTTTGAGAGAGGCATGCGGCGATGGCAACACCGATCTTCGAAGGCCAGTGGTGTTCCATCTTCCTTACGCCAAAACACAATATTTTCATTGCAAATAGTTCGAGCCATCGGCGTCCGGTTAATCTCCTCCGGCTGCGCACAGACATACCAAGTGTTCTTGAGAAACATTTCCCGATCTCCCACATCTAAGTTAACTTCAGTCTACGGGGTTTAATCAGTGAATTCAACAATTGGAGGCCGTAACGCTTGCGTCAGTCGGCTGGTCTTTTTATAGAAGTGTATGAACACTGGGGGTAATCGAGGGAGGTTAATATGGAAAATCGAGCATTTTATCCGGAAAAGATGCCGCTACCACTCGGGCTTTACGCCCATGGCGTCGAAGTGCCAGAGGACGCAAAGCTTACCTTCGTAGCCGGTCAAATCGGCATGGATTTTGAGGGGCATGTGCCGAACGATTTCGAGAGCCAGGCGCGCAACGCATGGAATAACTGCCTCGCAGTCCTCGAACACAATAGGCTTCGGATCGGCGACGTGGTGCATGTAAAGCATTTTCTCACTGATCCAGATAACCTCCCGATATACAACGAGGTACGGGCGGATTTCCTGGGCGAGAGCCGTCCCACGTCAACTCTGCTCATTGTCTCCGGTCTGGCAGACCCAAATTTTCTAGTGGAAGTGGAAATGATAGCCGCATCGACGCGCAGGGGCTAAAACACTTACCACTCAAAACTTTGCCTTTTTAAGTCTGTGACTAAACAAAATCCTGATATCAAAGAAATGACAATTGATGGTCCTGATTATCTACCTGCAAGAATTCCCTCAGCTACCTTTTCCGCCATCATGATAGTAGGAAAGTTGGTGTTGGCGCGCGGTACCCGCGGCATTATAGACGCGTCGCAGACACGCAACCCCTCCACCCCATAAACCCGCGCCATTGGGTCAGTCACTGCATTCGGGTCTCCAACACCGCCCATACGGCACGTACAAGAGGCGTGCCAATGACCGGTGACGGTGGTCTTTATCCAGTCGGCGATAACTTCGTCATCCTCCAGAAGATCTTGTGTGGTGGGGCCTTCGCGGATCACTTTGTCGATAAATGCACGCCGCACCGGGCCGCCCAAATCCATGAGCGTCGCTGCGGCGAGTGTTTTCAACCAATTGGCTTTATTGAAAGTGCCTACCTTTAGCACTCTCTCAGAATAAGCTGCAGGAAATGTGTCGTGAACCGCCGCCCGCACGGCCGCGTGATCGTGCATCCGCACCAACATGCGGGTTGCTCTAATAATGCGCGTCAAATCGCGTTCATCAGAACACATGTTGAAGTCAACTGAGGGCTCTATCGCTGGATCGGCCGATGCGAGCGAGACTGTGCCGGTGGAGAACGAATTATTTACCCATACCATCGAGGCGCCTATCCGATCACCAAGTGGATGCCATGCGGATTTATTTGTCGGCACAATGAACATGTCGCCAGGCCCGCACCCCTCGATCCCGGAGGAGTAGCGCATGCACGCAATCATCTGACGGCGCATACTCTTCGGAAGTCGTGCCGGTCGCTTCATATATGAGGCGATGGAAACTCCAGGATGCTCCATCAAATTCTGACCTACCCCAGCTCGGTCAGCGACTACATCGATGCCAAGACCTGATAAATGCGCCGCCGGCCCGATCCCCGACCGCATCAGGATCGCAGGTGAATGCAGAGCGCCACTGCATACAATCACCTGATTTGCGCTGATTGTAAATTCACCTGCGGGACTGCGAAGAGTGACCCCGGTTATCCGGGTGCCTTTAAAGTTAAGACGCTGAACCTCTGCCCGATCAAGAATACTAAAATTTTTTCTAGCGCGCACCTCCATAGTCAAATATGCGACGTTAGCAGAGACCCGCTTATCGTCGATATTTGATATCGTAATGGGGAAATACCCATCTTCAAATTTAGCGTTCATGTCATCGTAATACTGAAATCCTTCTGCCCTCGCTGCCTCCATAATTGCAGCTGTATAACCGGGCCAGATATCCGGAAAGAGACGCCGAACCCCGATAGGGCCGTCGTTTCCGTGATATGGCCCGTCAAAATCTTGGTCTGCTTCCATCTTCTTAAAAAACGGCAAGACATCATCCCAATCCCAACCGACAGCGCCGCGCTCGACCCAGTCGGCGTAGTCTTGTGGACTTCCACGATTAGCCATCATGCCATTTATGGATGAGCCGCCACCCATAACACGGCCCTGCTGGTAAAGCTTATCATGACGGGTATCCGGCGCGTTTCCGGGTCGCGGCGACATCGTGACGCGTAGTTTGTTCCAGATGAAGCGCTTGTCATTATAGGCGACGCCCGCAAAACCATCCTGTAGCTGGCCCGGCAGGTTATCCGGCGCAAAATCGGTACCGGCTTCAACAAGAAGAACCTTTTGAGACGAGCGTTCGCTCAATCGAGCCGCCATCACGCAGCCTGCCGAGCCGCCGCCCACTATTACGTAATCATAAACTGTGCCCGTCATTTTTATTTCCTGCGATGATACCCTGCTGCTTTTTAAATTTAATCATTAAAGAAGGATGCGTCTAAAATTATCTAGTGAGGAATGGACAAATGGCATGCTAGGGTGAATATGCTCACCACACGTTACAGTCAGGCACTATTCATTTACCTGCATTATTTGAACAAACAAATTCTTGAATAAAAGGGGTTTTTCAAACAATTTTAAGAAAATAGGCTCGCGTGAACACAGACAGGGAGAAACTAAAATGGGAAAACTTGAAGGACGAGTAGCGATAGTCACAGGCGGCGGACGGGGGATCGGCGTTGAATATGCCAAAGTACTAGCTGCAGAAGGCGCAAAGGTCGCTGTTACCGATATCGTGGAAACCGAAACAACAGTGAATATAATCAATCAAGCGGGTGGCGAGGCGATAGGTATACATTGCGACGTTACAAATACAGAAAATATCCAGGCAATGGTCGCACAAACGTTGGATACCTACGGGAAAATCGACATACTCGTAAACAATGCCGCACTTTTCGCCGACCTGAAACAAGGATCTTTCCTAGACATAGACGAGGCCGAGTGGGATCGCGTTATGCAAATCAATACTCGGGGGGTGTTCAGCTGCACAAAAGCAGTGGTGCCGGAGATGAAAAAAAATGGCTACGGAAAGATTGTCAATATCGCATCGGGAACTGTTTTCAAGGGTACTCCAATGCTTTTGCATTATGTCAGTTCGAAGGGCGCCCAAGTCGCATTTACTCGTGCACTTGCGCGCGAAGTGGGCGACGATGGCATCACCGTAAATTGTATAGCACCCGGCCTTACCATGAGCGAGAAGGTTGTTGGCGATCCCCAGTGGGATGCTGTGAAAGATGGAAATACAGCCACCAGAGCAATAAAGCGTGAACAAATGCCCGAGGATTTAATTGGCACTTTAGTGTTCTTTTCGTCGTCAGATTCGGACTTCATTACCGGCCAAACACTTGTCGTCGATGGCGGCTCGGCCATGCATTAACAGCTGCCAATTTTCATCAAATGAATGGGTCTTGCCCCAACGCGGTCGAAAGCGCGGCGCTCGCGGATTATGAGAGACAAATAAAACCATATAGGGACGCCTTTGGCGCGCGTGCATCAATAGCGACGCTTACCTCCGGCGTCGCTGTTCCCGACGATCTGCTCCACCTTTTTTTGGTTCATTACTCAGCATTTGGCATTTCTATGACCCGGCCGGTTGAGGAGTGGATCCGACGAGCGGGTGTCAAATGCCAAAAGATTGGATTATCATCCTTAGGCAAGGCGCTTGTGAAACATGCGCGACATGAGGCCGGACATCACCGGCTTATGATCGCCGATCTGTGGACGCTCGCCGACGCTTGGAACGACAGTCACAAAGCAAAGATAGATCCAATCACACTCAGCAGGTGTAATTTACCGAGCAGCGTAATACGCTATCAGAAACTCCATGAGCGTGTTATTAGCGGAGAAGCACCTTATACCCAGATCGCGCTGGAATATGAAATCGAGGCACTGTCCGTTCGTTACGGACCCGCGTTGCTCGCTACAGCCGGCGGAAAAGAGGGGTCTTCGTTTCTAAAAGAGCATGTCTCTATTGATGGAGGGCATACCAAATTTAACCGCACTCAAATTTCAAGACTTCTCGTGGCAAATCCGGAATTTCTTGAACCGCTGGTTGCAATCGGTGCCGAAGCACTTGAATTGTATGGCGCATTTATTGACGATTGCGTGTCGGCGACGATGGCCTTTGGCGACGGAGCGACACCTGCAAATCTCAAGTTCAAATTGATGCAGCCGCCAGGCGACAGAGCCCCTTATCCACCAGAATGGCTAATGTCTGTCAGATCGCTGCGGTCGCAGATCCTTTTCGATGGTGGAACGCGTCCTGCCTTTGGGCCAAATGGAAGCGATTATGGAGATACCGACAGCCGCGACCGCTACTGTCACCACCTTATCTTACAGGAGAATAATGTTCCAATCGGAACGGCACGGCTTGGTCTAATTAAATCAGAGCAGGTCCCTTCTCTCACAGACGGGTCCTTCGGTCATAGAAATGTAAGCAAAATTCTTAACGCTGCTGGGATTAACCGCGCCGACTGCGGCGAGGCAAGTCGGCTGGTTCTTCATCCCGATTACCGGCGAGGTGTTAACTCGCGTCTTTTATTTGCCGGCCTATGGGCGCTTGCCGCGCAACTGAACTTAAAAGCTCTGATTGCCGCCGTGGGAACCAAAAACGGCCAAGACAGGCTGTTCTCTATGTTGGGCGCTGAAATGATAGACTCTGCAGGCCGAATTAACGCGCCTGCTTATAATGATACACTTCGTCTTGCTTTATTTAAAATTGATACGGACCATCCGCCGAACCACCCGGAACTCGACCATATGCGCGAATTCGTGCGGCGCTCTTTCGGCCAGGCGTCAATAAGAACGGCCGCATAATTAGACTTATAGAAGCCGATTTACCAGGTCCGCCGTAGAAAGGGAAAAAGCACCATTCCAGCAAAAAAACCACCGGCGTGAGCCTCCCAACTTACTTTTCCGCCACTCAGAAAAGCATATCCGACATTAACGAGCATAATCACCAGGATATATTTTAGAATATCTCTCCAAGATGGCCTAGAAAACCCATCTTCCCCGCGGATTAATACGAAGGCACCGGCACCAAGTAGGCCGAACACAGCGCCCGACGCGCCAATCAATATTGCGTTCTCTCCCCAGTTCACTACCGCATGTACAAGAGCGCCCGAAGCGCCGGTCAACACGAAGAGAGTTAAGTAACGACGCCCTTCAATATGCCTCAGAATTTGAGGGGATACGACGATCATCCAGATTGCATTCGAAATGAGATGCCACCAACCGCCATGGACAAAGACTGATGTAACAGCACCATAAAGCCATTGGACGTGAAACCCTCCCGCGCGGAATGGATTAAACCCTAGTAAAGACAAAAGATAGGCATCCCAATCTGGCGGCAACGCGCTCCGCAGCAGTTGAATTATGACAAAGATGATTAGCAGGCGAAGGACAACCTTCGGGATCGCAAATGATTGAGCGGTATTCATCGCTGGCTTGAAAAAGTTATCACTATAAAGTCGACTTAATTCGGAGATATCTCTTCACAGGTCTACCGGAGTTGTGGGACGGACGGGAAACTACAACAGACATATTTGGGTGCAAATACCAAAATCAAAAGATGCTATTTCTCATTACCGAATGCTAGGCGGCCTAACGTACAGTGGTTTTTACGATCGAACTAATCGATCTGGTATGATGCGCGATCAAAGCGGCAACGCCCACTTAATAACGCAAACAAACAATATTTTCTTTTCCGCACCTAGATCACCGCCAAAAGAAGTAGTGGGAGTGTTACCAGCGATACCGCAGTAGACACTACAACCATACCAGCAACTTCCTCCGGCCTGCGTTTGTATTGTTGGGCAAACAAGTAGCTGGATACCGCGACAGGCATCGCGCTCTGGATGATTACAATAGCACGAGCCGCTCCCGCCAATCCAAACACCTCAGCGATGGCAAAACCAATGCTCACACCCATAGCCAGCCGGAATAGACCTAAAAAACCGCTACGGGCGATGCCCCGCTTTCTCAGTTCTAGCAATGAAACTCCGAGAGCCACTAGTTGTGCTGGGATCACCATTCCTCCCAACAGATTGGCAGTATTAAAAATCCAGTCAGGCAGGCGCACACCGGTCAACTGCAGGGCAGTCGCAATGATGACCGCATACACAACCGGCGCGGCCAGCATCTTTTTTATCGAAATATTGCCTGCTGCGATTGCCGCTCCAAGGGTGAACGTTCCAATAGCGCCGAAGGTAAAATAAACGATTGCCAGCGCTAATCCTTCGTCTCCAAAAGCGTAGTAAGAAACGGGTAGGCCCATGCTTCCGGTAAGCGGAAAAATCAGTGATGGTAGATAAGACGGAACGTCGAGGCGTAAAATTCTTATCAAAACGAAAGATATAGCACAGAAAGAGGCATAGCAGGTAATTGTGGCCAGCGCTATTTCCGCCATTGCAGAAGCTGATAACGTTACTTTTTGGAAGGTTGCGATTATTAGACAAGGAGCACCTATGTTGTAAACTAACGATGTGATTAAACGAGTGTCGAATGGGGTGCCGACGCGCGCCCAGAGGATGCCAAGACCCACACAGATAAATACGGGTACGACGATGTTTGCTAGCTGAGCAATCGTCTCGAATGTCATCCGAGTGCAAGCCACATTAGAAGTGGGAGGGTTGCTAGAGAAATACCGGTTGAAATGATTATCATACTGGCGGTGTCTGCCGGATTTCGGTTAAATCGTTGGGCAAACATGTAGTTGTGTACCGCGACTGGCATCGCTGCTTCGATCATCAAGACGCCGCGGGCCGCTCCTTCTAAACCGAGAAGGGATGCAACCCCGTAGCCAACAACAAAGCCAGCACTTAGCTTAATTGTGCAAACAACAAAAATAAATACAGCGCCTTTGGCCCGCATGTTTGCGATCGCAACACCAAGGGAAACCAACATAAGAGGAATAGCGAGGCCACCAATAAGTTCGGTCGTGTTAGCCAGCCAAACGGGTGGTTCTGCCTCAGTTACCATGAAGATCAACGCCGCGCCAACAGCGTAAATAAGAGGATTGTTGTAGAGCACGTCGGCTGCCAGACGACCTGCGTAGATGCTCCAGCCCACCGTGAAGCTAAAGATCGAGGACATGACAAAAATTGAAATTCCCAGCGCAAGACCCTCCGGACCGAAAGCAAATAAACAAAGCGGAAGACCGATGTTTCCCGTGTTTGAAGAGGTAAATACAGGGAGGAAGGTGTGAGCAGGCTTATTGAAAACTGAAATTGTCAACAGGCCAATGATGAGAAAACAAGCTAACACCATACTGTAAGCACCCACCATTTCTGCAAAAGCTGAGGGGGTGACCTCAAGGCTTGTTAACGCCGAAAATACCAGGCAAGGCATGCCTAGATTAAGAGCCAATGCTCCAACCATTTTGGTATCGAACGGTCTTCCGGTGCGCCCCCAGACGAAACCGATCCCGGCGCAAAAGAAGACCGGCGCAATTACCGAGAGTATTTTTAAGAACAATTCAGGGTCGCCGGAATATTATTTCGATCAAGTTTTCTGAGGGTTGGTGGTTTAATGCATTAAATTTTGAGCGGTATCACACGTGTTTACAACCGCGATAAAGGCGGCTGTATGATGTTGGGAACGGACATAGGGATCAAGATCTGCTAGTTTAGTAAAGCCTTCAAACATCTCATCCAAATACATCTTCGTATCATACCTCTGAGAGTTCGAAACACATATCTTTTGAACTGCAGTAGTCCGAACTGTGAGGAGGTTACACTCAAGAGCATCTGTGGCTATCAGACAACGGGCGGTTACTTTCAGCAATGAGGATTTCGTTGCCATATATAGCACCGTACGACTTAGCTCCAGCACTTGGGCTCATAGCAGCAAGCAAAGATTAATCAGAATTTTCTTCCAGTAAGTCGCTCAGATCAGCAAAATCTTCTATCATTCGGCGCCAACGTTGTTCGCCTAAATTTTCAATCAGTTTCGACTGCGCTTTGTGCCAAAGCGGGGTTGCGCTATCGATTGCCGTTTGGCCAGCCTCAGTTAACTGAACTACACGTTCGCGCCTATCTTTGCCGGCGGATATCGTGACCAATCCCTCTTCCGCAAGCACCCTTAAATTACGTGTTAAGGTTGTTCGGTCTAGCGCCAAGCGTTCCGCCAAACGCGTTACAGACGCCGGACCCATCAACGCTGCTGCGCCAAGCATGGTGAACTGGGTCGCTCTAACACCACTTGGAGCAAGGAAGCTATCGTAGTATTCCGTGACGGAGCGCGAAGCCCGACGGATATTAAAACACGTGCAGTGCCACGCAATTTTTACTTGGGTGCGATTGCTACCACTTTCTTTCAATCTCATTTAAGTGTATATACATCTTTTTAGTTTGATTGTCAATATTATGTCGCCCGTCCCTCGCAATTTTATTTTTAGCGCACTATCTCGTGTGTACAGCTGACAACCATAAGAGTTATGGCCAATTTAAAAAAGCAAAACACTGATAAATAAAACCTGACATGATAAAACTAGACAAGATATACACCCGCGGCGGCGATGCTGGAGAGACTTCACTAGGTGACGGTACTAGAATTGCAAAACACAGTTTGAGGATCGCGGCGCAGGGAGAGGTTGACGAAACAAATGCCGCAATAGGTCTCACGCGATGTCACACAATGAGCGCGGACATAGATCCATTATTATCTCGGATACAAAACGATCTATTTGATCTAGGCGCGGACATAACCCGCCCCGGGGGCGATCATAAGGACGGTAATCTCCGTATCCAGCCAGCTCAAGTCAAAAGACTAGAAATCGAAATCGACACTGCTAATGAAAACCTTGAGGCCTTGAAGTCTTTCATCTTGCGCGGCGGCACAAATATTGCTGCAAATTTGCATTTTACGTGCACAGTTTGCCGGCGGGCAGAGCGCACGATGAGTGCACTAAACGCCGAAGAACCGCTTAACCCAAACGGCCTTAAATATATTAACAGGCTATCCGATCTTTTATTTGTATTAGCCCGTCAGGCTAACAAGAATGGGGCGGCGGACATTCTTTGGGCTCCCGGGGAACATGCTAAAGGTTGAACCACTGTTCAACGCGGCCGCAGGTTTAATTTTTCTTGTAAAGGACCACTTATGCCAATTAAGAGAGAAAATTCACTTTAGTGGCGAAGCCTTCTTTATTTGCTCGCGCCGTCATACAAATCAAATCCCTGCAATCGGCCGCCCAGAATTCAGCGAAGGTCTCTCCTACCGTTAATCCTAACGTAAAATGACCATTATCATAAATTGGTTTGTCAGAGCGAAACGAAAACGAACCAACGCCAAAATTCGGTGCGTTTGCCTCCAACATATTT
>MDTE01043343.1_pt1 | contig 19508 bp, 19 predicted proteins | sample 811231 | NCBI WGS metagenome assembly MDTE01 (sample SAMN05326651, study PRJNA326480) | marine metagenome | isolation source: seawater | place: Indian Ocean: Red Sea | collected 2010 | reverse complement strand
TATTCGCGAAACCTATCGCTATTAGCCAGGCAAGCTGGCTGAATAGCTCCCACAAAGACTGTCTAATTCCCTGTGGGAGAAAATCAACCAGCCAGCTCCACCCCTGTGGGAGCGAATCAGCCGAAGGCTATTCGCGAAACCTATCGCTATTAGCCAGGCAAGCTGGCTGAATAGCTCCCACAAAGACTGTCTAATCCCCCGTGGGAGAATATCAGCCAGCCTGCTCCACCCCTGTGGGAGAAAATCAACCAGCCAGCTCCATCCCTGTGGGAGCGAATCAGCCGAAGGCTATTCGCGAAACCTATCGCTATTAGCCAGGCAAGCTGGCTGAATAGCTCCCACAAAGACTGTCTAATTCCCATGTGGGAGAAAATCAACCAGCCAGCTCCACCCATGTGGGAGCGAATCAGCCGAAGGCTATTCGCGATCAATCCGCCCCAAACAGATCCCGCGTATACACTTTGCTTTCGACATCGCGAATATCATCCGACAAACGGTTGGCGATAATCACATCCGACTCGGCCTTAAACGCTTCCAGGTCATTCACCACCCGCGAATTGAAGAAATCCTCTTCTTCCAGCACTGGCTCATACACAATAACCTCAATACCCTTCGCCTTGATGCGCTTCATCACACCCTGAATCGCTGATGCACGGAAGTTATCCGACCCAGACTTCATCACCAGGCGATAAATGCCCACCACCTTCGGGTTCTTACGAATCACAGAATCCGCAATAAAGTCTTTACGGGTGCTGTTGGCATCCACAATGGCGCGCACGATATTACTCGGTACGTCTTCAAAGTTCGCCAGCAACTGCTTGGTATCTTTCGGCAAGCAGTAACCACCATACCCAAACGACGGGTTGTTGTAGTGGTTACCAATACGCGGATCGAGACCAACACCCTCGATAATCTGGCGAGTATTCAGGCCATGAGTCTCTGCGTACGAGTCCAGCTCATTAAAATACGCCACACGCATCGCAAGATACGTGTTCGAAAACAGCTTAACGGCTTCAGCTTCAGTCGCATCAGTAAACAGTAAAGGAACATCCTGCTTAACCGCACCCTGCAACAGAAGGTCAGCAAACTCTTTAGCACGCTCAGACTGCTCACCGACGATAATACGGCTTGGGTACAGGTTATCGTACAGCGCCTTACCTTCACGCAGAAACTCAGGCGAGAAAATCAGGTTCTCACAACCCGTCTCTTCTTTCAGCTTCTGGGTATACCCAACCGGAATGGTCGACTTAATGACCATCACGGCATCCGGGTTCACCGCTGTTACGTCGGCAATCACACTCTCAACCGAGCGGGTATTAAAGTAGTTCGTTACCGGGTCATAGTCAGTAGGCGTGGCGATAACGACAAAGCGCGCATCAGCATAGGCTTCGCTTTTATCGAGCGTCGCCCGAAAGTTAATATCGCGGTTAGCCAGAAAGTCAGAAATTTCAGCATCAACAATCGGTGACTGCTTGTTGTTCAGCATCTCGACCTTCTCAGGCACGATATCAACAGCGACCACTTCATTATGCTGTGCCAGCAGCATGGCGTTAGAAAGACCTACATAGCCGGTACCGGCAATAGCGATTTTCATATTTGATCAATCCTGAATCTTTAAATGAAACTTGGCGGAATACTACCACGCCCTGATAAAGAAAGGAGCTTGTACTCGGCCAGTATGTCAGAAATATGAAATATGCCTTCAGAGTCAAAACAGAGACATAAACAAGCGTTAAAACGGAAATACTATCGGTATCAGACTCAGCGCTACCACACTGTATACCAGCAACAGAGGAAAGCCCGCCTTAAGATAATCGCTCAGCTGATAATTACCTGCACTGTATACCATCAGATTCGTCTGATAGCCGTAAGGCGACATAAAGCTTGCACTCGCACCAAAGGCCAGCGCCATAAAAAACGGATATGGACTGACGCCTAAGGCCTCTGCCGTAGCATAGGCAATCGGGAACATAAGCGCCGCTGCCGCATTGTTAGTTACCAGTTCTGTTACCAACCAGGTAACCACGTACACTGCTATTAACGCGGCAAACGGCCCCATACCCCCTACCGCAAAATTTACAGCCCCCGCCAGCATCTCTGCTAGACCAACCTGAAACATCGCTTGCGACAGCCCCAGAGCACCACCGATTACCACAATCAACTCAAATGGGAAGCGGCCTTTAAGTTCTTCGATCGTAACAAGACTGAACGCCAGGCAAGCTCCCAAAAGTAATAACACGCCCTTAAGCAACGGAATTACACCCGCCACTGACAAGCCTATCGCGAGTACAAATCCCCCCATCACCATACCGCTGGCGTAGGTACTCAACGGCTGACGCCGCTCAATACCTGATACGGTGATAAAGTCACGGCGATTGCTGCTCTCAGCCCCTTTATTACCAAACTTAGGCCCGGTAGTGAGTAACAAGCAATCTCCAGCTTGCAGCACATGATCACCTAACTTACCGCGAATATTGCGGCTGCCACGGCGAATAGCAATAACCGCAGCATCAAACCGGGAGCGAAATTCGCAGGCTTTCAAGCTGTAGCCGATCATGGAAGACGTTGGCGAAATAATCACCTCAGCCAGTGGCGCACCATCACCGTGAGAGTGCTTATCCCCCCCCAAAGCAACCAAGCCATCAAATTGCTGAAAAATATGCTCGTAAGCAGGATCACCAGAAAAAACGAGCACATCTCCTGCGTTAATAATCAGATCGGGTGCAACCGGAGCATAAGTCTTACTACTCTGTTCACGCACCACTTCAACCAGAAACATGTTCTCTAACTGGCGAAGGCCGTTGTCCTGAATGGTTTTACCGATTAACTGCGAACCGGGCATGACCGTCTGTTCAAACAAATATTCACGGCGCTCCTGCGCATCCGTCGCGACCTGCCGATCTGACAAAAAACGATGCGACAGCAACGAAATCACCACCAAGGTTGCCAGAAAGACGGGCGCACCGATCAGCGTAAAATCAAAAAAGCCAAGTGGCGTTTCACCCGCTTCTTCAACAAAACTATTTACAATCAGATTGGTACTGGTGCCGACCAAAGTCATCATGCCGCCAGCAATAGAAGCATACGATAACGGCAGCAGATACCGCGAAACGGGCAAATGAGGCTGACGCCGCAAGCCACCCATGAGCGTTGCAACCACCGCTGTGTTATTCAAAAACGATGAAATCACCCCAGCGACCAACCCAAGCCTGAATACGCCACGACTGACGCTTCCAGAGGCACCGTCATTCTGAGTCACACTTCGCCGGGAAAGGTCAGAAACAAAGCTGATCTTCTCAAGCACAACCGACAGTAAAACCAAGCCGATCAGAGTCAGCAGTGAAGGATTCACATAATTATGCGAGAGGCCATCCAGCGTGAGTACGCCAGATGCGTATAGCACAAACGCCACCATGGCAAATACTGCGATTGGTCGAAGTCTGGTGACAGCCAGCACCACCACCACAGCGACAAAAAGAAAGGTAACGACTAAAAAATCAAATGACAGCAATCACTGTTGTCCTTTATACACGACCGTATTTATCTTCAAAGCGCACAATATCGTCCTCACCGAGGTACGAACCAGACTGAACCTCAATAATCTCAAGGTCTACTGTACCCGGGTTCTCAAGACGATGAGTCTGGCCTATAGGGATATATGTAGATTCGTTCTCAGCCAGCACAATCGTATTCTCACCATTGGTTACTCTCGCAGTACCCGACACCACAATCCAGTGTTCTGCACGGTGATGATGCATTTGCAGCGAGAGTTTGGCACCAGGCCTTACGGTCAGACGTTTCACCTTGTACCCTTGATGCCGCTCATTTAACGGAGGGTCAATTGAATCACACACACCCCAAGGGCGATACAGCTCACGGTGGAATTCATGATGTGGCAAACCATGTTCCTTCAAAACAGAGACAACGTCTTTGACATTCTGAACTTTACTCTTATGAGCGACCAGGACTGCGTCTTTTGTATCCACAATCACCAGATCATCCACGCCTAACGTGCTGATCAGGCGATCACAGGTACTGACTAAAGAGTTGCGAGTATCTTTAAGGATAGTCTCGCCCCCCCCCTTAACCGCATGAAGTACAGCATTACCGTTATCGCATTTATCCGCAATATCCCATAGGGCTGACCAGCTACCTACGTCACTCCAACCAGCCTCCACCAGCGGCGCAACGACGACCTGAGGCTCCCCTTCTGAGTTGCTCAACGGTTCCGCTGTCAATGGTTCCATAATGGCATAATCAATCGAATCGTCCGGGCATTGCTCAAACGCTTCTGCATTAATACGGATAAAATCCATATCACTCTGCGTATCAGCCATCGCGGCTTCACAGGCGGCATACATCTCCGGACTGAGGCGCTTCAGTTCCTCCAAGTAGCGATCTGCGCGGATCATGAACATACCGCTGTTCCAGTACCATTTTCTCGCGAGGCTCTCTCCGCTCAGGGCTGCATTCTCATCCAGATAACGCCGTGCTGTAGCAGCATCCGGCTTCTCTACAAACTGCTCGACGGCAAATAAGCCCGACGACTCAGCACCCGCTTCGATGTAACCGTACCCAGTTGCAGGTTCAGTCGGCACAATCCCCAGCGTGCCGAACTTACCGTCACGAACTGCAGGTTCCAGCTTATTAACAGCGGCCTGAAATGCAGCAGTGTCTTTAATCACATGGTCTGCAGCCAGTACTAACAAAACCGGCGCTTCATCTGGGTTGTTCTTGCTATCGCCTAACGCCTGAAACGCCGCCAACGCAATCGCAGGTGCCGTATTACGACCCACCGGCTCGAGCAGAATCGAAGCACTCTGCCCCATCTGACGCAGTTGTTCCGCGACTAAAAAGCGGTGGTTTTCATTCGTGATGATGATCGGGTCTGTGGTGTTTAAACCATCCAAACGAGAGACCGTCTGCTGCAGCATGGTCTGGTCGTAGCCCAGCGATAAAAACTGCTTAGGGAATGCCGTGCGCGACAGCGGCCACAAACGCGTACCAGAACCACCAGCCATAATCACAGGAATCATAGAAAACCATTTTCTTTATCCAGATACCAACGACTGTGCACATGCACCTCATCGCTGGAAACGAACTCACCTTCTGTGAGCCACTGGTACTCTTTGTGTTGCTCGTAAGGCAGACCGGAGTAGCCATCAGGCAGGATCACCTCAAACCCATTCACAACATAATGCGTAGACACATCACATCCATCATCAGTGAAAATACTGTCATCGTAAAAATGCTCATACAAGCCCAGGTAACACGCAGAAACGATATCCAACCGAATACCCAATTCTGCCTCTGTAAGCCGAGCAAACGCATCTGACAGCCGTTCATTCTTCAAAATACGACCACCCGGCACAAACCAGAATCCCTGTGCTGGCCGGTTCACTCTCTTACCAACGAGAATTTGCCCATCAACATTACGAACCAACAAGTCAATAGATACCAGAGGAGTCGTATCGACAATGGTTTTGAAGGTGTCGTCATCTAACCAGTGCTTCATAACAAACCTGAAAACTCGCCCGTGGAACGGGCTCCTACATCATTTACCCCATAGGAGCGCTTCAGCTACCTTGCCTGGCTGTACGCGAACCCTATTTTTAAATGCAAAGGTCACCGGAACTGCAAAATAAATAACGCATCAGTAATCAATAAACCAACTTAAGCGACTATAAGCACCAGTAGCGACACCGAACTTACCAGGCTTGACCAAACAAGTGTGAATCGCACCGCATCACATCATACGTTATCAGCCATTAAATCCATAAGAATATGGGTCAATCTATACTCCTTTCAAAGTATTTAAGAACATAAAGCGCACCGGCCACAGATAAATGGTCATCGTCGAAATACATTAGTGAACCTTTTTTACTCACATAACAATGTTCCGAGTCGCACAAGGCCAGCGAGGGATCTAAAATATCAACGCCATCCGGGATGGTAGCAAGGTGATTGATAACGAACTCGGTCCTGCGCTCCCACCAACTGTATGGAACACCATAAATATCAGTGTATTGAACTGAACTATACTCTGAGCGAGTTAAATACTTGATATCGCCCGCTAGTTCGGGAGGCTGCAATACCAATATTACCCGGCGTTTAGAATCTTTAAGACGAGTTAGTATACTAACTAATGCTCCCCACCTCGCAGTTCTAATTTCGCCTGAAACTTCATCTATAGGAGGAATATCCGGGTACCAATTGAGCTGATCCCCATGAAGGTGCTTATGGATGCGATACACAACGTAAACAGTATCGATATCAGTGTTTATTAATATCGAGGTTAGCGCTTTGGAGCTCCATTCCGCACACTTCGATGGAGCATACAAACCAGATTCAACAACAGGGGGGCATGCTGAATATGTAAGGCTGACAACAGGCTGCTCCTCAGTAATAGACAAAGCATAGCTCAACTCAACACCATGACTATCACCAAATACAGCAATACTAGGCTTACTACCACCTCCATCAGCACCAAGAATACAGGCGTCATCTGGATCTATATAATTAGAGTCACTTGCATGGCAGCTCGCTCTCATCGGACTAACGAGTGGAACGTCACCAGATAAAATCCTGTTTTTCGCTGATTTTGCGTACCACATCACTAAAGTACCGACCACAAACACAAGACAAAGAGAAACAGCAGATGCCACAAATATAAAATGACCAGAAACTTTCCGCCTATCTCTAAATGGCTGCTCAACAAACCGCCACGACAAATAAGCCAACACAAGGCTCAGAACTGTTAACAAAATCGTCAAAGGCGGGGTCAGGTGTCCTTCTATCAAAACCAAACAAAATGACAGCAACGGCTGGTGTACTAGGTAAAGGCTATAACTTATCAAACCAATCAACACTAATGGCCGATAACTCAGCAATATGGAGACACGATTTTTTCTTACTGCGCCAAAAAACAACAAAAGGCACACTGATAAGACGGGAGCAAGAGTGTAAAAACTTGGATGGGCGACTTCAGAATCAAACAAGCCGTAGGATAAAAAAGCACCATCAAGGCGAAAGTACTGACCAAAGTGGCCAACAGGCAACTAACTTTACCATTATAATTTCTTAGCGCCAGCATAGTCATTACACCTGCCAGAAGCTCCCAACCTCTGGTTAAGATAAAATAAAAATTAGCCGAAGGCCAACGCAAAGAAGCGTATTCACTAGCAACAAGGCTTAGTAGTAATAAGCAAAACATTATAGTTACGAGAAACTTGGAGGAAAACCTCCATATCAAGAGCATTAAAACTGGGAAAAATATATAGAACTGTTCTTCTACAGCTAAACTCCATGTATGAATCAATGGCTTCATCTCTGAAGCGACATCAAAGTAACCGGACTCACTATAAAAAACAAAATTTGAGGTAAAAGTAGCAACACCTAAAAGACTTTTACCATAATCAATAAGAGCAAGCGGCGAATATAGAAATATTGCTAGAACAGTCGTAATAGTTAAAAAAGAAATCAATGCTGGTAAGATTCTACGAAACCGACGCTCATAGAAATTAACGATCGAAAACTCCTCATTCAAAACCTCCCTAAATATTATTCCGGATATTAAGAAACCACTAATAACAAAAAAAACATCCACACCGAGAAAACCACCAGAAATCCCTTCCAACCCAAAGTGATAGAGCACAACCGGAAGAACAGCAATGGCTCGCAAACCATCAATATCGCGCCGGTAACCTTGAAAAAAATCATTACGCCCCATTCCAACACCTAAAAATAAAAAATAATAACATCCAAAACCCTAAACCCTAGCGAAATATAAAACACGGATAACAAATTAAGACTTCAGTAAAATACTACATAGCCACTAAAATTAATTTTCCAGCTTATCGTTTCCACAATTCTCCATTGCGCCTTTGAGAGTATAAAGATATTGGAAACGAAAGACATAGGACAAATCACCGAAAAGGCACCTTAGAAAAAACCTCCTAACTCCCTCAACTTAATAGACTTCACCTTGGCTATCTTAAGAAAAAATTTCAGCAGCCAAAATCTGATCAACTGTACCTTTATCGCGTAAATACTTAAAAAAATGGCATTCTATAAATAATGGACCTAAAAAACACACTCATATCAATAACAATCTCACAAAGATACTTTAAAGACAGCTAAAAGATACCTTAAGTTAAACCAATTAATTTCAATTCGCTTCTTGAACCACTTGGTATTTTCATCGATCTTAAATTTTCCAAATAAGGGTACCACACCCGAAAGATTATCTTCCATGTTAAACTCTTCAATATACATCCTTTATCTCATTCCACAAAGATACCTTGGCGACTCAAGCCCTTATCTCAGCAAAACCTATGATTTAGTCTCAGTGCGACTTACAATAGACGAAATAAACACCCTTAACAAAAACATAGGGTTCCCAATAACATAACGGCGAAATAACCTCCCCGGCTCCTTACAAAGCCGATACAGCCACTCCAATCCATTTTCAGCCATCCAGGAGGGTGCCCTTTCAACAACACCGGAAATACGATCAATAATCGCACCACCATTGACAATAAGAACATCATTATCAGACAACATATCTTTAATTTTCAAAGCCAGCCTCTCTTGTTTTGGCATTCCCATACCAAGAACAATTAAAAACTTCTCGTATGGAATTTCCGACAGGTACTTCAAGTAGTAGTCATCCTCATGAAAACCGTCTTCACAGTAAAAACCTTCGCCCCAATCTTTAGCAAGCCTGTTTTCTAACTTCTTCGAAACTGCCGGCGTCCCACCAATAAATACAACAGGGACCCCAGAATGCCTGTAATCTTCAAGCAACAGAGGAATAAGGTCTGTACCGTTCAAGTTCGCTCCCGCGTCAGAGCCATGCAATCCAAATGCAATCTTAATTCCTACACCATCTCTAAACAAATAGTCGCTCTGCAGTAAAGCACTCATAAATGTCTTATCACTAACAGCAAGATTTACCGCATGAGCATTTAAAAAGGATAAAATGCGTGCCCCACCGCGCTCCAACAGCGATGGGATGGCTTCCTCCCTTGAGGGCCATACAGTTACAGCTTCTAAGAGTATGAATAAATTACCTTCCATTCTCAAAAACCTTAAAAGTTTGGGCCAGCATCGAATCAACGGAATACGCCTCCTGTTGATCAAGCAATGCACGCTTTCCTATTTTTTCGCACAATGAAGGATTGACAAAAAGTTTTTCAATTGCCGCTGAGAGAGCTAAAGGGTTAGCAGGCTGAACAAGCAGTCCGTTTTTACCATCAACTAATACCTCATCGATACCACCAACTTCGCTTGCTACTATAGCACTACCAACAGACATTGCCTCCAGCAAAACCATTGGCAGGCCTTCTCCATATAACGAAGGTATTACAAAAACATGACTTTCCGATATTTTTCTGGGTATATTTTTATCAAACCCCTTGAAGCAGACAATATTATCTAACTCGTCACTCCTCACTTTAGCCAAAATCATCTCTTTATAAGAGTCGCTATCAAATTCTCCGTAAACCGACAGTCTAATTCGACTCTTAATATCGCTCGGCAAGAGCGATAGAGCAGAAAGAAGGATATCAAACCCCTTCCGAGGCCTAATGAGGCCAGCAAAAGATAACTTAAATAGCTCATCCTCGCTTCTATTGTATGAGACTCTATCCACCGAATCATAGATGCCATTAGCTACAACTGTAACATCACTATAAGTATCGAGGTAGCCACTCCGCTTTATTACCGATTGCGACACACCAACCACCGCTGGGGATAAGACCCGTATAGATAATTTCTCAATACAGTACTTCACCATATTTTTAATGCGACTTTCAGTATCCTCTCTCGCCGGGCTGTGTACATGGTAGACAACACGTGCAGGGCTCAATGAAAGAAAAACAGCAGCTAAAGTTAATAACAACGTCATGGGAGAATGGCAGTTTATGACATCAGGTTTCACTTTATTTATTACTCCGCGCAATCTAAATACGCGAAAGCCTTTAATAGAGTAAAATTTTAAAGTATCTGACAACCCTGAGGTTTCAGGGAATATGCCATTTTTGTATATCGCAACCCAAGCCTTGTGATGATCACTATTAATTATTCCTCTAAGTAGACTCTCTTGTACACGCTCAGCACCAGCGTAGTACTCACCATTAATCACCATAAGAATTTTCACGCATCCCACCTCCTGAAAATAGCGCATAAGCAAAACCCACGACCAGAACATAGACATAACTTGTAAAGGTGGGATTCGACAAACTTTCCAACAATATAAAAGAGAGAATCGCACATGAATATATTGAACTGTTCCGGCTTACGCAGTAGAATAATAATATCGATACAAAGAACAAGTATACCCCCGTACCAATAAAACCGGATTCAGCGAGAATCATCGCCCACGTGGTATCAGTCAAGAAAGCCGTTCCCTTCGAAAACCACCACAACATTTCTATTCCTGTGTCATAGTAAACTAATGACTCAGCAGAATTACTCGATCCATATGTAGCCATTCCACTACCCAATGGAAAATAATCGAATGCCACCTGATAGGCTCCAGCATACAGGACATGTCGGACGACATTATCTCCAGCAATATCAATACCAAAGATACTTTCAAAGTTCATACATGTAATAATATAAATTATCAAAGATAGTATTCCGCTACCAAATACTCCGAACATCTTATAAGAAACCCTCAAAAGATAAGCAAGCGGGAAACAAGCAAAAAGCAAAACAAGCTCCCCTCTCTGCCCCGACAAGAGAAGTAAAATGAACGAAATAATTAGCAAAAGAAAAACCTCACGCGATAACGGCTTAGATAAAAGATATATAAAAGATATCGCTGACAGATAGCCCAACAGGGTAGGGTGATTGTAAACTCCTGTCATCCTTCTAATATCAAATCCCGTAATATATGTATCCAAATACTGCCCGGAAAATACTTCAACTACCAAGCTAGGTACAGTTAACTGAAATACGCATAAAATTAACGAAAAAAACAACAGGTACTTGGTATACATGTATAATCTACAAGTAAAATACCTACCTGAAAATTCAGCAAGAGAGATGAGAAGTACAACGCTCAATGGAAGTTTCAGGTATACTAAGAATTGTGTTACAACAGCCATCCTGGCCTGGCTATTTGATGCAAAAGAATTGATCGAAGACAGTAACAATACAACCAAAAATGCTGCATAAATAAGCAAAAAATAAAGAACAATTACCGGTAGAAATCTCCTTAGAATCATAACTGAAATAAAACATGTTATCAGTTCAAGAGCACCAACACCTAGTGACTGTGAAAACGACTTAGCAAGACAGAGCCCTAACAGGATAAGAAAGGTATATGAGTAGCAATCATCCAGACGGAGGCTCTGAATCAATTGCTCGCCGTACCTATACACTTACACATTCCTCAATGAAAAAACAATTTTTATCAATTCCTTAACCAGAAACAATCTGTCGCAATTTTTCCTGAATAGCAAATTAAAAGATCTAATAAAAAGTTTACTAAAAGGAGTGTACGCCAAAAGCTCAATCTCTTGATTACATTTCAACCGATCACGATCACTACTGCACAACGTACCAGAAACACCTCTTTCGATTTTGTGTTTATACATAACACCATGATATGATTTCTCGCCAGTAGATATACGAACACCGTCGTGCCTGTAACATTTATATAATGGAGTATTGTCTATTCCCACACTCACACCAGAAGCCAATAACTTCAGCATAAGTATATGATCTTGATATCGAGGTGTTTCATCAAACCCCCCGACATTGTTCAAAGATTCTTTTGTTGCCATAATCATTGGAGTCAAAGCTACTCCACCCAGCAAAAAGTCTCTAATATTTTCCCCTATCGGCCTTGCAATAGAATTCTCTTTCTCACCCTTGCTATTAAAATAGTAAGCTGCACATAGTGCGACATCGAGATTACCATTAATAACTGACCGCACCTGTCTTTCAACCTTATCCAACAGGTATTCGTCATCATCATCTAAAAAGGTAATATACTTACCATTAGCATTGTCGATGCCAATATTTCTTGCGACCGCCCCACCCCTATTTATCTCATTTGGTATATATATTAAATTTTCATATTCTCGATATTTATCAAGCATAAGCATTGAAGACTTCTTTTGCTCTTCAGTCCCGATACCATTATCATCGACGATGAGAACTTCCACGTTGCAGTAGGTTTGATTAAAAACGCTATCTAAAGCACGTTCCAAATACAAAGACCGTCCGTACGTAGGTATAATGACGCTGACTAAGGCACTCATAACATCTACCTTAGATCGGAAATTAGACATTTCGTATTATATTTAAAAGCTTCCCACCGATTCTTCCACTCACTTACATTTTGATTAGATCTATTCTCCTTGATATATTTCAGAACTCTTCCAGCATCATTTTCTCTATTCAATACTTTTAGAAGTTCTACGATACCGTCATCAGGGCGTTCTACATCCAAATGTATAACAACCTTCCACTGCCGAGAAAAATAATTAAGTTGTTCGTAGCAATAATTTACGTACTCCCTACAGACATCGATATTATTACCCGCAAACCCTCTCATCAGAATACCTTGGGAGAAAGCTTTCATTATTTGAATTTTTCGCCATCTTTTATTATATGACTGAGAAATTTTCTCAACATCCCTATGGAGTATCACCAATACTCCCGTTGCAGAATACTTATTAGTCAATCGATACAAAAACCATACCAACCGATTATCACACTCTATGTGATTAATAGGGTACTCCACTCTACCCTGTCCCAACTTTTGAACCAGAGACTCATGGGACGATGTATACCCATCTAAACAAGACAATGCTTGAGAGAATGTCGTCGTGGCAGTTCTGCCGGGTGACACAATAAATACGTTCATGTTCAATCTTCTTCACAAATTGAAGTGTTTATTAAAAGGGTTGAATACCCAACTTACTACGCACCTTTGACAGAGCCAAAATATTTTGGATAGAAACTCCGGCTGCTGTCGAAGCCGCAGCCCCGATAACCCCGTAATAATTAGTAAGAACCATCACAAGGGCTATCGTACTGGGACCTGCGATAATCGTGACTCTGTTAAAATCTTGTTCATTGCCGCTCATGTTCAGCAAATACCCTACCGAGCCTGTCGCTACATTCACAAACTGCCCAACAGCCAGAATCATTAGCAGTATTGCCGCTTCCTCAAAACCTTCCCCGAACAGGCCCATTACCTTTTCTGGCCAGATCATCATAACTGCGACGACGGGCAGCACCATTGCAATCATGCCACGGGTGGACCACTTGGCCAGGTAGCGAATGCGTTCTATGTTGCCCTCTTTCCATAATCTGGCGTATCGGGGCGCGACGACCATATTGACCACCATGAGCACAAAACTCGTGAGCATGGCCGTGCGCTGTGCGGCGGTGAGCAGTGCCACATCTTCCGGCGGGAGCATGGCACCGGCAACGAGTATGCCGGACCACTGCACGGCAAGGCCCATTATAGAGGCCGTCCATAAGTTCATACTGGCATGGGTCAGTTCCGGGTCACGGTAACCGGTAATCTTGAAGTTCACATTGCGCTGACCATACCAGAGGGTCACCCCCGCAATGAACATGGCGGCGGCAGCCACGGTGTATATTTGCGCAGCCGATACGGCGCTGATGGCGTCGGGTTGCTCAAACCACAGATAGCCAAAACCCACGATAAACAAGGTTGAGATACCCAGATTCTGGAATATTGTCGTTAAAACAACACGGTGTTGAGCCTGAAAAGCCATAGCGAGCAACATAAAGATCGCCATAGCAGGCAGTGCAGGCAGCATCCAGAAGAGTACCGGTTCGAATTCTGGTTTGTTGAATATGGTTGTGGCGATCTGTTCGCTGAGCATTATGCCGAGAATAGTTGCCGGTATAACCGCCGTGGCTATCCAGAGCAGGCCTCGGTTGAGCTTTTCTTGGGCAAAGTCATCGGTGCCATGAGCAGACAGAAAACGAAGAATGACGTTATCGAGCCCCAAGCGGAAGAAGATGGACAGTACCGTTATCAAGGTGAAGCCAAGCAGGAATAAACCAGCCTCGTCGTTGGGCATATTGCGTGTGATGAGTGCAGTGAGGGCGAAGGCGGCAAAGGCGGCGGCGGTTTTTGCACCTGCGGCAAAGCCGAGTTTAATGAGTGTGGCGGTTCGGCCTGTTGCCAGTTGGTGTGTCACCGGTGCGTCCTTTATTTCGCGCATAGCCAACAAGTTGGCTGAAGCGCTCCTACAATAGATGTCGGGCGTCAAATCGCTGCGTTACAGAATTTGGTTATCCTTAAGGTGGCTGATAACCCGATCGACACATTCTTCAACCGTCATGGTCGAGGTATCTAACGTCACTTCGGGGTTTTCGGGCGGTTCGTACTCTGAGTCGATGCCGGTGAAGTTCTTGATCTTTCCTTCACGCGCTTTTTTATACAGGCCCTTGGGGTCACGCTCTTCACAGGTTTCAAGCGGCGTGCTCATAAACACTTCAAAGAACTCACCTTTATCCACCAGATCTCTCACCAACTGGCGTTCTGCTTTGAAGGGAGAAATAAAGGCGGTGACAACGATAAGCCCGGCGTCCACAAACAGCTTTGACATTTCGCCAATACGGCGGATATTTTCGATTCGGTCTTCATCCGTAAAGCCAAGGTCTTTATTAAGGCCATGGCGGACGTTATCGCCATCAAGCAGGTAGGTATGCTGTTTCAGCTCGGCCAGGCGATGCTCAACCGCATTGGCAATGGTGGACTTTCCCGAACCGCTGAAACCAGTAAACCAGAGGATGCAGGGTTTCTGCGCTTTGTGAGCACAGCGGCTTTCTTTCGTCACTTTGGTGTCATGCCATACGACATTGGTGGCTGCTGTCATGTGAATCCCTGCACTGGTTATATGTTTATAACGATACCCGTAGTCAATATTGCGAAAGGTACCGGAATTTGCACCAGTTTGGAACATGCCAATGCAAGACAATTGGCGGCAAATGGCGAATGTCAGGTTTCATTTACCATTTACCATCCAGGCCTTTATTGTCGGCCCTGATCAACCAATCAGCTGTATGCATTGACGAGCGCATCCCAAAAACTCGCCAGGTCTGTTTTCGCTATTTCATTGATACCGGCGGCATTCTTGCGGCCGCCGCCACCGAACTGGGTAGCAATGACGTCAGCTCCCGAGGGGTTTGATTTTGGCGCTCGGATACTTATCTGAAAATGATCAACTTTGCCTGGTACTTCGGTGAGTATCGCATGCGCGCGCCTGGGGTGTTGGTTCGCTAGCTCATTACCCAGTACGCCACTTACACGTCGCGCCCAGCGTTCGTCTGGCAAGGTGACCATAGCAGCAGATTCAGTCACTTGGTCTGGTGTTATGCTCAGCCCCTTGGCCATATCTTCGTCGTAGCCTTGGGTAAGGGTTTCGTAGACTTCATTTTCATTTGCTATGAAGTCGAATGGGGTCTCGTACTGGCAGGCTACCCGGTATAACGCTTCGGGGGTGTAGTACAGATCTTGTTCTGTGCTTCCGTAGCCGTTGTAGTTCATGGCCGTACCTAGCTTGAGCAATTGATTCTGTTGCTCGGGTGATAGCCCAAGCTGAGCACAGTACTCATCAGCGACCTGAATAATATTGTCGCCATAGGCTGCAACGATTGCCCACTCACGGTATTGGCCATTCAGGTAATAATCTACGATCAGGCCGGTGCAGGTCGTAGGTGCAGTATTGATGTGTGCTTCAAGAGAGGGATGATCTGGAATATCCCCAGATCTGTGGTGGTCGGCATAGAATACGGAAGCGCCCGCGCCCAACGCTGCCCGAAGTGCATCTGCATTCTTCTCCATGGAGATATCCAATACGGTTGCACTGTCTCCGTCGGTAAGGTTGGCTTTCGCCAGAAGTTTGATGTCTCGCTTCACACCCGTGATAACGGTACTGTCTTTAGGGGCTGCTAACCGGAGTTGAATCAGTGAACATATGCCGTCTGCATCGCCGTTAAAGATGTCGTAATGTGCCATGGGTAATCGCTCGCTTGGTGCCACTGGTGTGAGTTAACCCGCCGAATAGTAATGGAAGACTGCTATTCTTACCAAACAGCGTCAGCGAGGCGGATATCGGGAGTATGATGAGTACAAATGTGACTGAACAAAACTCCGCATTGTAAATAACATGTCAAACCCGTCGAAATGGCAGGTTCGGAGCCTTTTATCACATCAGGACGCTTGGCATCCTTCTGATCAAAACGTACACTACGCAAGATTTTTAATTTTACGCTTCGCGGAGGAACCACCATGCGTAAGCTCATTACTACTTTTGCACTTGCTGCTGTACTGCCAATGATGGCGTCGACTGCACAAGCAGAATCTGCTCTGACACCGTTCCTGACCGAAGGTGTTTCCATTGAGGCTGCCGTGGAAGCAGCCATGGCAGCAAACCCTGAGCTATCTCTCGCAGATGCCCTGGGTGCTGCAATGGACGAAGGTGCTTCACTTGACAGCGTGATGAGTATGGCTCTCGCGTCTGGTGCTTCTCAACAAGATGCTGTTGCAGCTGTGACTACTGCGTCATCTTCGCGCAACGTTCCGCAAGGTCAGGTACTGGCTGCAGCACAGAATGCTGGTATACCAGGTGACGTTGCAGCAGCGGGTATCAGCCAAGGTGCAGCAACCGCAGGAGGTCCAGGCGGCGGTAACGGTGGCGGTAACGGCGGTGAAACTGGTGGCCAGAGCAACAACGGCGATAACGGCAACGGTACCGCTGGTGCGCCGGGCCTGAATGCTCAGACTCCAGGCCAAACCGGTCAAACGCCAGCAAACGGCTTTACACCTCCGGTGGTACCGACACCACCAGCTAATGCGGGCCAGCCTGTTAGCCCTGTATAATTCAGTTTTAATCCTGAATGCTATTGAAGACCCGGCCTAGGCCGGGTTTTTTCTTGGTCTTGTTCGAACCTGAGCCCGCTTTGTATGAATCGCTGGAATGCCTTTCTTTGCATTATCTTCTTTCTGCCCTTACCTGAAGCTTCTGTACACCCTTTAGCCTGGAACCTGGCCTCGGCTCTGGCCTTTGTGCTGCTCGGTCTTGAGTTTCGTGGTCGGCTTGCCGAGCAGAGTCTTCGCTCTTTACCCGCGTTACCAGTGACACCGGCATTTTCTCACAGTACGTTGCCACTTGTGTTGATTTGGTGCGTTCAATTGTGGGTCGTTGTGCAGTGGGCGATAACGTCATTGAGCCCTTATGACTCTCTTATGTCGCTGTCACAAGGGTTGCTCTATGCGGCTGTGTTTACTTTGGCCTTGTTGCTTGTCGATTCCCGCCAACGTGTTCGCCAGTTAGTTTGGGTGGTGGTTGCCGCTGCGGCGTTTCAGGCTTTGTATGGTGCCTTTATGGTACTTACCAGTCTGGAGTATGGTTTCTTTGCCGAAAAGGAGCACTATCGAGGTGTTGCGACCGGCACCTACGTGAACCGGAACAGCCTGGCTGGGCTGATGGAATTGTCTTTGGCGTTAGGCATAGGCCTGCTATTGGCTGAGCCTACGCGCTACTTTGGCTCTGCGCGCCAGCGTTTACGCCAGTTGGTTGAAGTGCTGCTCAGTAAGAAGCTCATCCTGCGGTTGCTGCTCGCAATTATGGTGATCGCTCTGGTATTGACTCGCTCTCGTATGGGAAATACGGCTTTTTTTGCCAGCCTGATGGTGGCAGGAGCATTGGCTCTGGTATTAATGCGCAATAAGACGACAGCAACCACTGTGTTGTTAGGAAGCTTGCTCGTTATTGATATTGCCATCGTGGGTACCTTCTTCGGTGTAGATAAGGTCGCTGAGCGCTTACAGCAGACGAGCAGTCAAACAGAAAGCCGGGATGAGGTTACTCGCGATACGTTTAATATTTTTCTGGATAATCCGATCACAGGTACTGGAGCAGGCACCTTCACTCATACGTTTCCGGCGTTGAAGAGTTCGGAGGTTACAAGCTTTGGTTTATACAACAATGCTCATAATGATTACGCCCAGTTCGCTTCAGAATTTGGGACGCCAGCCACGATTGCCCTAGCCGCCATTGTAATTTGGGCGTTCTGGAATGGCATTGTGGCGATGCGCCAGCGCAACAGTCGTTTTTATCAGGGCGTTGGGTTTTCGGTCACTATGGCCATAGTGGCGATTGGAATTCACTCGACCGTGGACTTTAATCTGCAAATTCCTGCGAACGCGTCGTTGTTTGTCGTTATACTCGCGCTGTCGGCCGTCGCCCGTTGGGCACCTCATAATTCAACTTCTGGCCGCATGAGACGACGCACCGGACGCAAGGCTTCTGCATGATTCTTAAGGCACACCGTTTAACCCTACCCGTTAACAACGAAGGCAGTGACTATGTTGTTGGTGATATTCATGGACACGTCACTCAGCTTAAACGCCAATTGGCTGATATTGGCTTTAATGCCGACACCGATCGCGTCATTTGTGTTGGAGACCTGATTGACCGGGGGCCAGAGTCTATCGAGGCGCTGGAACTGCTAAATGAACCCTGGTTTTTTGCTGTGCTGGGGAATCATGAGTATCTGATGGTCAGTGGCATGAAGTACAAAAACAGTCGCGAACGTATGACCTGGCTGAATCATGGTGGTGACTGGGTAATGCATACGTCGCCCGATCAGTGGCCCGCATGGTTTGATCGGATTGAGCGCTTACCCGTGGCGATTGAGGTCGAAAACAGAGAGGGCGTGCGCTACGGCATCGTGCATGCTGATTTCCCGTCGGATCATTGGGATAACTTCGAGCAGTTTGATCAGGATCAGCTGTACCGGTGTATCTGGTCGCGAAGTAATTTTAATAGTCGATCAGAGCATAGTGTGCGAGGGATTGATTATCTGTTTCATGGGCATTGCATCAGTGACTTTGAGCTGAAGCTGGGCAATCGCTACTACATTGAACCTGGGGTTTTTCTGGGCAATGACTTTATCATCAAGAAGCTTTGAGGCTGTCAGTCTGGTCTTTTATTGACAATGTGACAATTTGAGCCATAATCCAGAGTATTCAATCTGATGCCTAAGTATTGGTTATGTCGGATTATGGATTTGGCTGCTTCTTGAGGAGTGGTTCCTGCGGCTCCTTCGGGGGCCTTTTTTGTGGGTGATATTTTTTGGGCCTGTCGGGGATAAGATCCCCTCCTACATCACGATTTTCCTGTAGGAGGGAAGCTTCTTCCCGACATTATGTGATGACCGCCAGATGTTCGGGGATATGATCCCCTCCTACATCACGATTTTCCTGTAGGAGGGAAGCTTCTTCCCGACAATATGGGATGACCGACCGGTGTTCGGGGATATGATCCCCTCCTACATGGTATGTCCTGACCGCCGACGCTTTCGGGGATATGATCCCCTCCTACATCATGGTTTTCCTGTAGGAGGGAAGCTTCTTCCCGACATTGCCGAGGCCGATACGGTGTTCGGGGATATGATCCCCTCCTACATGGTATGTCCTGACCGCCGACGCTTTCGGGGATAAG
>MDTE01159393.1_pt1 | contig 19510 bp, 14 predicted proteins | sample 811231 | NCBI WGS metagenome assembly MDTE01 (sample SAMN05326651, study PRJNA326480) | marine metagenome | isolation source: seawater | place: Indian Ocean: Red Sea | collected 2010 | reverse complement strand
CGGCTTCTTCCGTGGCTTCCTCGGCTTCTTCCGTGGTCTCCTCGGCTTCTTCCGTGGTCTCCTCGGCTTCTTCCGTGGTTTCCTCGGCAGCTTCTACGGTTTCCTCGGCAGCTTCTACGGTTTCCTCAGCGGCCTCGACGGTTTCCTCTTCTGCATCAGCATCCGAATCACCGAGATTGAGATTGAGATCTACAGAGTCGCGGAAGATATCACCCAATGTCGAGCGTGACTCTTCTTTCTCACGCTGCATATAGGCTTGAAGATCCTCGTCACCAGGGGCGTCAATACGACGGATGCTAAGAGCAACCTTCCGCTCTTCCGGATGGTAGTTGATTACCTTCGCCGAGACGGTCTGGCCTTCCTGCACGATATCGCTCACATTGCTGACCCGCTCAGTGCTGAGCTCAGAGATGTGAATGAGCCCTTCGATGTGGTCGTCGAGCTGTACGAAAGCACCATATTCCACAACCTTGACCACCGGAACCTCTACGATCTTACCGATCGGGAACCGTTGCTCAATGGTGGACCATGGATCATCACCCAGTTGCTTGATACCGAGGGAGAATCGCTCGCGCTCGGGATCGATATTCAATACGACAGCGTCGACCTTATCACCGATGTTGTACACCTCTTCTGGATTGGGTGCACGGCTGGACCAGGACAGATCCGATACGTGAACGAGACCGTCGATACCCTCGTCGAGGCCGACGAAGAGACCGAAGTTCGTTACGTTCTTGATCTCAGCAACAACCTTGGTTCCTTCTGGATATTTCTCCTGGATAACTTCCCAGGGGTTGTCCTGGGTCTGCTTCATACCGAGAGAGATGCGACGTGCTTCCAGATCGATCTCAAGAATAATGGCCCCGACTTCGTCGCCAACCTGAAGCATCTGCGATGGATGCTTGATGCGGCGTGTCCAGGACATCTCGGAGATATGAATCAGACCTTCGATACCAGGCTCAAGCTCAACGAACGCGCCGTAATCTGTGATCGAAACGACCTTACCAGAGACCAGCTGGTTCTCCGTGTAATGATCGGTGATGTTCGTCCACGGGTTCTCCTGGATCTGCTTGAGACCAAGAGAGACACGTTCACGTTCTTCATCAAACTTAAGAACGATGACCTGTACCTCATCACCCACCTGGAACATCTCCGTAGGATGATTGATTCGGCCCCAGGACATATCCGTAATATGAAGTAGACCGTCGATACCACCCAGATCCACGAAACAACCATACTCGGTAATATTCTTGATGATACCGTCGAGGATTGCGCCTTCCTTGATATGCTTGATGGTCTCGTGCTTGAGAGCCTCGCGTTCTTTTTCCAACAGAGCGCGGCGCGAGAGAACGATATTACCGCGGCGCTTGTTGAACTTGATAATCTTGAATTTGAACTGCTGCCCGATGAACTTTTCAAGGTTCCGTACGGGACGAAGATCGACCTGCGAGCCGGGCAGGAAGGCTTTCACACCGATATCTACGGTGAGACCACCCTTCACACGGGCCACGATACGACCTTCAACCAGCTCGTTATTTTCTACTGCGACCTCGAGACGATCCCAGATCTTAAGCTTGATCGCCTTGTCTTTGGACAGCTCCAGGAAACCATCACGGGTGTCGACATCTTCAATATATACTTCTACTTCGTCGCCCACGGCTACGGCCAACACGCCATCTGGGAGCAGGAACTCCTCAGCCGGGGCCATACCTTCGGCTTTATAACCGATGTCAATCAACACGCTGTCTTTTTGCAGCGCGATTACATTTCCCATAACCACGTCGCCTACTCGGAATCGCTGGTTACCGCCGAATTCGGCTAAGAGTTTCTCAAAGTCCTCCTCCTCATCCAAAGCACCTTCGACCTGCACCGTTTCTGGTGCTTCCGGTTCTGTGATTTCGGTATCAGTGGTAGCTTTCGTGTCGTTGGATTCGGGTTTTGAGTCGGTGTTATTAGTCACAACATTCTCCATATCGGAAATGCTCCTGAAGAGATCGGTCTATGCGTGTATGCGCGTTTACGTCACGTGCGTACACGAGTGAAACAAGTAAAAAAATGATGGCGGCGCAAACTACCTGTAGAGACCTGGTTTCGTCAAGGCTTTTCGCCCATTACCCCCTTATAGTACAAGGGGAATTGAAATTTCCGCCCCTCCGGCGACAGCACTCAGGAGGTAGGAGGTCCGAAGCCTGCCAACCGTACGACCAGATCTACAACACGATTGGAATAGCCCCACTCGTTGTCGTACCAGGCCAGCATACGCATCGTACGTGGTCCTAATTGTCGGGTCAGGGCCGGGTCAAAGATGCAGGAATGATGGTTCCCGACGATGTCACTGCTCACCACCGCACGATCACAATATTCGACGATGTCTTTGAGATCACTCTCTGCGCTCTGGCGTACAACATCATGTAAACGTTCCACATCCACATCCGTTCCCAGGTTCGCCACAAGATCCACAACCGAACCATCGGGCACTGGCACTCGAATCGCCATACCATCAATTTTCCCGCTCAAATGGGGCAGTATCTTTCCCACTGCCCGAGCAGCCCCTGTCGTGGTTGGGATGATATTTTCGGCGGCAGCACGAGAACGGCGAAAGTCCTTATGGGGCACATCTGCCAGCCTCTGGTCATTCGTATAGGCATGAACAGTACTGATAATGCCGGACTCGAGCTGGAACGCGCTATCGAGCATCTTCGCCATTGGCGCAAGGCAGTTGGTCGTGCAGGAGGCATTGGAAACCATACGCATCGAGGGAGTCAGGATGTCATCGTTAACCCCCATAACAACCATGGCATCTAATTCGTCAGCCGGAGGAACGGTCAATACCACTCGCTTCGCGCCGGCCTGAATATGTTTGAGCAAAGCATCTCTACTTCGGAATACACCGGTGCTCTCCACCACGACGTCGATATCCAGCTTTCCCCAGGGTAGTTGGGCCGGATCACGTTCCTCCAACATCTCGATCGCGTGATCATCCACGTACATGAACCGATCATCGGTACGGATGGTACCTTCAAAGGTCGAATGTACTGTGTCGTGTTTCAGAAGATACGCCAGAGTATCATTCTCAAACAGATCATTTACCGCTACGACCTCGATATCGGACCGCTGGGATACGATACGGAAGACCGCCCGACCAATTCGTCCAAAACCATTGATAGCTATACGAATTGTCATGCTCCACCCTCCATCTCAAGGACCGATAGAGCTTCACTGATCTCCAACACCCTGTGGGCGTAGCCCCAACCAATATCGTACCAGACGAGAGCTTTCATCAAACCCGACTCCAGACTCATCGTGGCTAACGAGTCGAAAATGCCAGAATAGGATGTCTGCACAATATCCCGGCTGACGATTGGGTCCGTTTCGTACTGCAAGACACCCCGTAACGAACCTAAACAACTGCGATAGATGGCCTGGTTGAGCTCATCCACCGTCGCATTTCTATCCAGGTTCAACGTTAAATCCGCTACCGAACCATCCGCCACCGGCACTTTCAACGCGGAAGCATGGATTCGTCCTCGCAACGCAGGGTAGGCATCTCCTATCGCCTTGGCCGCGTTGGAATCCGTCGGGATGATATTTTCTGCCGCGGCTCGTGATCGTCGCAGATCCGTATGCGGTACATCGGCAACACGCTGATCATTGGTATAGGCATGGACCGCAGAGAGAAAGCCATTCTTTATGCCAAAGCTGTCGTGAATCGCTCGGAGCACCGGAGCCACCGCGTTGGCCGTACAAGACCCCGCAGACACAATTCTGTGTTCGGCTGTGAGTTCTTCGTCGTTCACACCACGAACCAGGGTAAGATCGAGCTCGTCGCTCGGCGGAACACAGACCACCACCCGCTTGGCGCCAGCCTCGAGATGTCGCTCGAGTTCCGACCTGGAGCGATACCGTGCTGTCGCTTCGATCACAATATCGACTCCCAGATCTCCCCAGGGAACATCTCCCGGCTCTTTACCAGACACCATGGGTATCGACTGGGAGCGAACATGTAACTTCCCATCACTGAGACGCACAGGCTCCTCAAATCGCCCATAGATGGAATCAAATCGAAGCAAATAGGCGAGCGCTTCATGGTTGGCGATGTCACTGATACCACCAACCTGTACATCATTTCGTTGGGATGCGATTCGGAAGATATTTCGTCCAATTCTTCCGAATCCCATGAGACCAAGACGTAACGTCATTGGACTAACCTCAAATCTGCAAGGTTGAATTCAAAACGTGCGCACCATCGTTCGTCGGGCGTGCACCTTTCCGTTCTGGTCGTAGCTGATTACCGTGGAGCGCTCTCGTGTGGCGTAGCCGTCTGCATTATACAGCACCGTCTCTCTTTGCACTATGCGCCCCTCTTCATTCCTATAGATGTTTTCGTCCCGGTAGCCTGTAACGCGCTCCTTGGCATCATATAGAATCCATTCCGTTGTGGTCTGAAAGCGATCTTCCACGGAACGAGTCCCCACTTCACGAGAGATCTCGTCATCGTTTTTATCGAAGCGATACCGTGTCAGCCCGATCAATTCGCCCGCCCTTGTATGGCTATATTCCTGCCGGAAACGGCGTGTCTGTACGCCTTTGGGCGAAAATGTCGATTCATCTTGTGCTACCAGTCTCCCCCGTTCATCTCGGTCCGTCGTGGAATACCGGAATTCGATCAAGGCATCGTCTGGTCCGTAGATCCGCGTTTCACGAACCATACCCACCTCTAGAACTGGAACGTGGTTACGAACCTCTTCCCTGCGTATCTGCGCATCCGCGCCGTCGGCTACGCGACGATCAAATCCCACATATCCCTTTCCATCATAGAGATAATCCGTCACCACGCTCTCTACCAGAACATCGTGAGCGTCCGTTCGTGTGCGTTCCACACGCAGGGTTCTCCCCATCTCATCCCACGTATTGGAGACCACTATCGTTCGAATAAGAGACGTATTCGCGTCGTAAACGCGCTGAATACTCTCCACCATACGACCGGCCTCGTAGACATATTCATGGGTAGACTGCTCACGAAGCTGGGACTTTCCCGCTTTCCGTCGCGATGAGCTGTCAGCCCAGGCCGTCGATACAAATAGTACGATGATCAAAGCGAGGCCCAGTCGGAGTCTCATTGCATATTCTCCAAACGAAGTTGCCATTCCAGCTTATTGCTTAGCCGCCAAAGCCGCAACCCACATATCGTACGACACCAAGCGATTCCGTCTCTATTCGACCTTAGAATAGAGCTCCTAACTGGCTCTTCTGCCATAGAGATAGAATATCCATCCACCAGGCCACGGCTATATGAATCGCTGCCCCGCCCATCACGCTGCCGGTGCGAAGAGACAACACCCCCAACACCGTACCGGCCACCAGAGCGCCACAGGTCTCCGGCCAGGGTTTTGGAAAGTGGATCATGCAATACGGTATCACCATGATCCAGATAGCAGAGGTCCCGTACCGTTTTTTGAGCCCGTGCAACATGAATCCACGGAAAAAGAACTCCAGAGCGACAAACTGCATCGCGTAGCACAGCTCCCACGCGAGTAGATGCATCAATGACGACGGGTTCTTATAAAACGGGTATGTTGCTTGAAAGTGCGGGTCATAGGAGACCAGCACTACCATCGCTCCCACCGGTAGAAACATCAGAAGATAGATGGGCGCATGTCGAAAAAAGCCCTTAAAAGTGAGGCCGTAATCTCGCAAACGCTCCCGCAATACCAGGCGAATAAATATCGCGGGGATGATCAGATAGAATAATACGCACCCCAGAGCCCAGCCGATTCGGAACCGAACCGGATCGTCACCCGGAAGTTGCTCTGCGACCCAGGGTGGAAAGACCGCCCGCATATTTCGATTGCCGATCACAATATATTGCAAGGCAACCAGGGTTAAGGCAGAGACGATCAAGACAAGCGCAGCCCTCCCGCCGGGAGGTCCCGAACGACTCAACGCCCCCTGTTCGTCATCGATCGCACGGAAATGGCCTGCAATCCATTCATTCAGTTTGCGGAATCTGTCCACACTTGCTCTCAGTTGGCTGGAATGGTCCGCGTAATACCGGCTTCCCGGTCTCTACGCAAGCCGAATAGCTAGGGTACAGCCAAGGGTTGCGTTTCCAATTTCACTTCGTGAACTTTTGCGCGCTTGGCCTGATCAATCACATCAATCACCTTCTGATAGGCTGTTTCCTTGGCGGCTTGCAGTCGAATCGCACCTTGTGGATGCCGTACAGCAAATTCCTCCAACAACCGCACCAGATCAGTTTCCTCGACAACCTGCCCTCTCGGTTCGGCGGTGTCCGGATCTGCCCATATAAGCTGACCATCCCCATCCACGACGATGACCGGCACTCCTTTTTCTGTCACGACAGCGTGCTGTCCAGCCCGCGGCAACGGAACCGAGATCGCGTACCGGTCCATCTTTCGTTGATCTTTAAACTGGGTGGTCACAACCAGAAAAATCAGAAGAAGAAATACCACATCGACCAGAGCGGTAATGTCGATCCCTGGCAGGTTCTTACGGCGTCTCGAATTGTTCTTACGGAAATTCATTCCTCAGCCCCGACATCATCGGTCAACTCGTCGATAATCTCCGAGGAGCATTCCTGCAGGACCTGAACTCTTCGCTCCACCAATCCATCGATCCAACGATAGGCCAGATAGGCCGGGATGGCGACCGTTAAGCCCGCTCCCGTTGTAATCAATGCTTCCCAGATACCACCCGCCAACTGGCCCATACTGGCATAGCCTTCCGGTCCTCCAGCAGCTGCCTCAAAATCCCGGAAAACCTTGATCATTCCTGTAACGGTACCCAGTAGCCCCAACAAGGGTGCTACGGTCGCGACGGTACCGATACCGTCAACGAAGCGCGTCATCCAGGGTAATTCCAGGCTACCGGCGTTTTCCACGGATTCTCGTAATTCGGCCCGCCCGCGGTGGCGGTTACGTAAGGCAACCTGCGTAATTCGACACAGAGCCGTTTCTTCCTGAACACAGAGATGTTCGGCCGTTTCGAAGTCTCCACGACGCAGTTGCTTCAGAACGCGTTGATGCACCTCCAGCCGTGCCACACGCTCCAAGCGTAAGACCCATAATCTCTCCACGATGAGAGTCGCCGCCACCAGGGATAAAACCCCGATGGGGATCATAAGTACGCCCCCTTTCTCAAGCAGTTCTAGAACAGACATGGGTTCGCTCAGTCCTATTTCGTCATTTGCCCCTAGGGATTGGGCTACGATGTACGGTTCTATTTCTTACTGGTTCCATTCGTCTCAAATGGAATGTAGAGATGTACCTCAGTACCTTGCCCGGGCGTGCTATGCAAGGTGATCCGACCACCATGAGCCTCGACGATTCGCATGGCCATGGATAACCCCAGGCCGGTTCCTTCCTCTTTTCCATGACTCTCAAAGGCCTGGAATACCTTCAGCTTAAGATGCTCTGGAATCCCGACCCCATCGTCTTTGACGGCCACGTGAAGGTAATCTCCTTCCCGTTTAATGGACACAGTACAGGTCCCTCCGTCCGGCATAGCCTCTACAGCATTTCGGCACAGGTTGGCCATGACTCGCAGCATTTTATGTTCATCGAAACGCGCCGCGCCACGTTCATGAATCTCAAATTTAAACTCGACCGGGCTGGCCGCAAATACAGTTCGGCAGGTCTGCTCGAGAGTTGCAGCAAACTGCCGGATGTACACCTTCTCGGGTAGGATCCGGATGTCACCTCGAGCAAAGCTCAAGACATCTTCAGTCATACGCTCGATTCGCTCCAGCTGGTCCCGAATCCCTTCCGCGTACCGGCTCTTCTCCTCTACATCCTGCTCGCTCTCCAGGATCTGTGCGAAACCTCCGATAACCGCCATCGGAGTACGAAGATCATGCACGAGACTGGAGACAGTTCGTCCGATCGTGAGCAGGCGGTCTTCATGTTGTTCGCTCTGCAATTCGAAGCAACGACGGAAACCACCAACCAATGTAGACAACACGACAGACAAGGCTTTTCGATGGTCGGCCGGCAAATCGGCCTCCTTGCCATCACCAAACAACGCCAACGCCCCTTGTATATAGGCGTTCACGGGAAAGCTGAGCGCAGCCACCGGGCCGGTATTTCGTTCCCCCAGCTCCTTTCCAACCTGCGTCAGATGATCTCGCAATAAGGCGGGATCGTTCATTAACGGTCCGTGCCAGGGGACCTCCTGTGTCACTGGATCGTTGTCGCGGGTCAGATACATCGCCGTAGCGCAGCTTCCACCCGAGTTCGAGAAGAGAATCAGAACTCCATCGTATTGGAGCTTGGACAGAATCAGAACGCCGATACGACGCGCAAGGTTGGATGGGCCCAACGCAGCAGCGACCTCGCGGGTCGCAATATACGTAAGCTCCAACTCCGAAACCTTTTTCTCCAACTGTTGTCGCATACCTTGCAGCTGATCCAGCTGTCTGCGCGTCTTTGTATACAGTCGGGCGTGTTCAATATTTACGCATAGAACCTGTGACAACGTCGCGAGAAGTTTTTCGTCATCGGAGCCAAAGGCCCCTCCCCCGCGACGGTTCAGAACCTGAACAACACCAACGAGCTCTCCCTCGTCCGAGGTCATGGGGACGGCCAGTACAGAACGGCTCTCAAATCCGAGAAGCTCTTCGAACTGGGTGTCGTGATCCGGGTAGGCGGATATATCCGGGATGTTCAGGGGCGTACCGGTCTCTGCCGCTTGCCCCACAACACCTTTCCCCATCGCTATTTCGAGAACATGAACCTTCTCACCATCGTGTACACGGGTCCGTAAGGTATTGGTCTCTGCCACATACAAAAAGACCGTCGCATGTTCGGCTTCGAGAATGTGACGAATCTCCCGGATTGCTCGCTGAATGCGATGCGCCAACTCCAGCTCGTTGCCTAGAGCCAGGGTAAGTCTACGAAATGCGACCAGGCGACGATGCTCTCCAGGATCCGGGAAAGGGGACGTCAGATCGAGTGACGTATGCCCAAAACCAGAACCGAGATAGGCGCCGGTCTGCTCGACCTCTTCATCGGCCCACGGCTCACTTCCGGTTTTTGAAGGATCATCCATTGTCACAAATCAGCCCAAATTTCCCCTATACAAGGATGTACCACGAGAGGCACCTTCAGTTCAACGACGCGCTCCATCAAATCCACAACCTGAACTTGCAATTCCTCTAGCTGAGGCACCGGTCCTTCAAACACCAACTCATCGTGTATCTGTAGTACTAGGCTGCATTCAGGGAAATCAGAACTAAGCAATTCGTCGACCCGTAACATGGCCAACCGCAGAATATCTGCGCTACTACCCTGGACCGGCGTATTCATCGCCATTCTTGCTGCAGACCGATAGGCGGGACTGCGTTTTGCCTTGTCCGTTTCGACCTGCAATTCCGGGAGATATCGTCGGCGTCCCAACAGAGTTGTAACAAAACCGGTCTTCGAAGCTTCTTCCAGAACGGTATCAAAGAAGGTCGAAACCCCGGAAAAACGTTCATTGTACCGAGCGATCAAGTCGCGAGCTTCGGCGAAAGGAATGGAGAGCTCCTGCGACAAACGATGCGGACCCATTCCGTAGATAATGCCAAAATTGATCGCCTTTGCTGCGGTACGCTGCTCCTTCGCCACATCCTCAACCGGAACTCCAAAGATAATTGAGGCCGTTTGCGTATGTATATCGGCTCCAATAGCAAAGGCCGAGACGAGCTCGGTATCGTCGGACAGGTGCGCCAAAGCGCGAAGATCGATCTGACTATAGTCGACGGCAAGAAACCCACGTTCTCCTCTCGGCCGGAACGCGTTTCGGATTCTCCGCCCCAATGCACTCCTCGCCGGTATATTCTGGAGATTGGGGTCGCTACTCGAAAGGCGCCCGGTCGCAGTAACCGCCTGGTGGAATGTGCTATGAATACGACCACTACCGGGATGCACCAACGACGGTAGAGAGTCCGCATAGGTTCCCTTCAGCTTCATCACATTGCGCCATTGCAGGATCAACCCGGGTAATGGGTGCTCTTTTCCCAGTCGTTCCAACACGGAACTATCCGTGGACCGACTCTTACTCTTCTGGGTCTTCTTACCAGGTTGCAGGCCCAGCCGATCAAAAAGTACTTCCGCCACCTGTTTGGGAGAATTCACATTGAACGATACACCTGCGAGTTGATGGATCTGGCCCTGCAGGTCCCCGGCCATCGCGCCCAACTCGTCCGAGAGGCGCTTCAACATCATGGGATCCACTGGCATCCCGTTCGATTCCATACGAGCCAACACATACGCGAGTGGCATCTCAATGGTCTCGAAGATCTCCTTCATACCGACTTCGCCGATCTCCGAACGAAGGTCGGGAACAACTCGTAAAAGAACATCGGCCCGTTTACTGGCACCCTCCGCATCCGAAGCCACTACCTGAGCGATATCCGGATGGTCACCCAGGCCACGCTCCGACGCAATGTCCGACAGATGATGACGGCCAGAAGCGGGATGCAGCAGATAGGAGGCAAGCTGGGAATCAAACGCGATCGGCAGACAGGGCGCGCCAGCCGCCAGGCAGATCCGGTGAAACATCTTCGCGTCCTGCACCAGAAGACCGGCAGCACATTGTTTCTGTACGGCGTCTACAACCGTTCGAAGGCGCTCTTTGTCCAACCCCGGGATCTGTAGTTCCAACATACCGGCGGGTCCCGGTCCGCGGAATACGATCCCCTGTGGGCGAACCACACCACCCGGGCCATCCACCACACCACCCCATAATCCAGCCGAAACATCGCCCGTCATTCCAGCCAGGAGTCCGGGAAGCGCACCGAGCTGTTGAAGCTCTACCACTTTGGTCTTGGCCGCAGGTGTAGATGCTACGGGAGCATCTTCCGTCCCTTCGGACGACCCTTCGTCCAGAGCCGCGACAGCGCTTTGTTCTGCAAAGTTTCGTAGGCCTGGAATCCGATCGATCAGTCTCTGAAACTCAAGTCGTTCGATCAGATTTAATAACTGCGGATATACAAACTCGGATCGGTGCAGGCTCGAAAGGCCAAATGGAAGCTCGACCTCTGTGGCCACAGTCGCGAGCTGGCGACTCAGAATCGCCATGTCACGAGCGTCATCCGCCTCGAGTCGTTTTCGGCAACGACTCGGGGCATCCGGAACGTTCTCAAATACATCCTCGATGGTCTCGAACATATTCAACAGCTGCGTCGCCGACTTGGCGCCTATACCCGTCACACCTGGTATATTGTCGGAGGAATCGCCGACCAGCCCCAGATAGTCGGGGATCTGATCGGGTCGAACCCCCATCTTCTGCTGGGCACCGGCCTCGTCGTAGATGACGTCCTTCATGGTGTCCCACATATAGACGTTGGAATCGACCAGTTGCAGCAGATCCTTGTCACCGCTGATTACCAGAACCGGAGAATGTCCCTCCTCCCGAGTCTCTCGAACCAGGGTCGCAATAATGTCATCGGCCTCGTATCCATCCAATGCAATACGGGGCAAACCAAACGCATCCACGACTTCATGGATATCATCGAATTGCGGTATCAGGCGCTCCGGTGCAGGAGGACGGTTCGCCTTATATTCGGGATACATATCTACCCGGAATGTGGGCGCGCCCGTGTCGAATACGACCGCCATATACTCGGGATCGACATCGTTCAATAAACGCAACAGCATATTCGTGAAGCCAAACGTTGCGTTTGTAGGGTAACCAGCCCGCGTGCTCAGATTTCGCACACCAAAGAAAGCGCGAAAGATGTAGCCTGAGCCGTCTACCAGAACGACACGTGCATCACTGGGCTTGAATTTTTGTTCGCTCATTCGTGTTCTCCGCGCGCCATAATCGGCTACGAAATCGCCGCTTCTACCAAGCGCCGCTCCAACCTACACGCGCGGAACACTTTCCTCAATCACTGAGATTTACGTCTCCCAGTCCACGAATCGCCAAGACCTCACGAGCCGGCTTTCGGTCACCATTACAAGCGATTCGACGGGGACCATCCAGGTACCGCAACTTGAATCCGAGAGACCGATAAAGCTTGGTAATCCGATTGGTTGCCTGGTTGGAGATCAGTACCGGTCCCGAGTGTTCGCTCAACCATTCGGCCAGCCGTACCTGGTCTTTCCACTCGAAGGTCACTCCATTGTATTTCGTAAATTCCACGTCATAGGGTGGATCGGCGTAGACAAAGTCATTGTCTTGAAGATCCAGTGATGCGAAGTCCGTCGAGTGGAATTGCCAATGGGCAAGCAGTGCCTGATACGGTCGAAAATCACGAATATAATTAATGGTTCGATACCGACCGCAGGGCACATTGAAGAGGCCCTTGCTGTTGAAACGGCATAAGCCATTAAAGCCCGTTCGATTCAAATAATAGAAGAGGCTTGCACCTTCCGGGCTAAAAGCCCGTCCTTCCTGAATCAGCGTATTAAACTTGGTGCGTAACTCGTAATAGACAAGCTTATTATTCGCCAGCGGTAGCTCGGGTGAAATAACGAGTCCGTGTTGTACCTGTCGGAAAAAATTGATCAGGTGCGGGTTATTGTCATTTGCCAAAACCTGCACCGGCTTCAGACCCAGAGAAACCGAAGCCGCTCCTAGAAAGGGCTCGACCAATCGACCCGAACGGTGAGGGTCGAAGACTCGTTGTAATAATGGAACCAGCCACCGTTTACCACCAGCCCACTTAAGAGGTGGACGCAGAACGGCGGGTGCTTCGAACGTTTCGGGCTTTGATTTTGTAGGCATCTCTTACAGTCGATAGATCAAACGAAGTACAACAACCGCCGTAGTTGAACTCTGAATTATCGGCGGTGCATACTGATTCTCTCCGATTCTGCCCTGAGGTCCAAAACCTGGACTACCATCATAAAAATCGTAGCACTCATACAGGCCCTCGCCTGAGTATTTATCGACCATTTTCAGGAATCGATTCCGTAGGATCTCTCCCTCATCAAATCGCTCCGCGAACATCAACGCGCGCCAAGCCATGTACACCATCCAGGGCCAGACCTGTCCCTGCACACGATGTCCATCTTCCAGCACATTAAGATACGGGTCGTGATACGCCACGGATGGGATGGGCATCATGTATTTATTGCTACTCTCCCAGCGCCCCCATAAGGCATCACCATCCAGGATTAAGCTAAGACTTGCCAGGTACCCGGTTGGCCCCGATAAACCGAGAGCCGAGGGAACAATACTGGCCGGGGTTCGTACCGTGGAGAAACGTGCTTTATTATCCTCATCAATGATCCGATCCAGATACACCCCATCAGACGAGTCGTAGAACACTTGTCCCAGGTCCTGAATTGCTTGATTGGAAAAGGACCGAAGAGCATCTGCGTCGCTACCTAGAGACATGGCGTCGGCTAAGGCCGCCAGATCCGCATACGCTCGCCCCATCCACGCGGTACGCGATACATCCTGTACGATGCTCACACCGTCTTCGGCAGCCAGGAACCGAGGGGAGTCCTGCCATATCCCCTCTTCTCCCAACGCCGTATAGTAGCCGGTATCACGGGAGCGCATATCTTCCAGTGCCGCCATAATTCGGACAATCCCCTGAAACAGCGGATCGATATCTGCGGTCGTATACACATTGGGATTCATAGCCACAGCTTCGTTCAAGGCCCACGCCAGTATCGGGTCCGCGACGAGTCCCTGCTGAGAAGCCGGCTGCAGATTATCATCAAAGAGCGGTGGCAGCGCACCGAACTGGTTATCTGCGGCTACGACCATCAATTTAAAATATTCGAGGGGCTCACCCGTGTCCCAAAGCCCCAATAAGGAGGCGACACGCGCCATAAGGCCCGCATCGAAACGTATATGGAGGGGCTTGGCTTCGACGACCCCTGTTCGGGATCCCATACCTCCACGAGGGGCATAGCGTGCCTGACGGAGGGCATCTACGGCCAACCGCTGAAGCCGCTTCTCTCGTTTATCAAAAATGGTGGGAAGGGAAGCGAGATGAATGTCAAAGTCGTTTCCAGGTTTACTGCAAACCTGTGCTGGGTTCAGGCTGATGGGATCCGCATTGTATTTCTGGCGTATGGAGACCGCCTCTTCCTCACTCGCGCCGAAGCCCACGAAGAAGGTGTATGTCGACAGGCCCGAACCCGGTATAATTTCCTCGGGGATTCGAATCTCAACCGAACCATTCTCGAGAACCTCCGCCTGAAGATCCAGAGCCTCTGCACCACCCACTCCCAGCGTGCGTCGAAACGCCCAGATCTGGCGGAATATCTTGTTTTGCCCTCCCGTCCCCAGCACAACCGTTCCGATATCGTCCTCGCCAAGGGTATAGTTTGGGCAATTACTAAACGCGGCGTCTTCCAACTGCTCAACGAAGGGATACGGATCGCAATCGAACATTAGATGGGGAGCCAGGTACATATCCTGACTACCATTATTTTCTACGACAATATTGAAGACCATTAGGTTGGTGTCTGGTGTGCAGGTCTCGGTATTGATACGCCGAGAACCCGGTATTTTCCCTTCCGTCGTTGTAGCCGAGGCCGAAAAATGCACCGACCGGTTTGTAACCGGATACAGCTCTCCATCGTTGGCACGTAATACAAACCAGGAGCGGTCGACCATGCCTCCAACACGGGTAACCGTGTTCAGGGCCGTGCCATAGGCGAGATTGGCTACAGCCGAAGAACCCGACGCTGCGTTCTCACCATCTACGATCACCTTATAACCAAAATGGGACCCATAGTCCGCTCGCAATCCTCCTTGAATCAGATGGGCGATCGAAAGGGGCGAACCCGAGATCTCCGGCTCTACCAGCTCTCTATCAAAGCCATGGAACGCACCCGACCGCGGTATTGGAGGCGGCTCCACATCGTCGTCCGGAGACGAACTACATCCCAACGCACCGGTCAGCAGAACGCCGATAAAAAGCCAGACCTGTGTGCAAAACTTGTATCTCATCTACCTACCCTACCAAGTTCCCAGGGCAATTTCTCCCTGGAACATGGATTCCACTTACCGTGCTGAAATAGGACCCCTACGTCAACCGTCGGTCGGAACACGCCCATAGCGATCTTCAAGACGCACCACATCGTCCAGCTCGGGAGTGCTGACCTCCGCGAGGACGACGTCCTTCTCTGCTACAAAACGATGGATTGTGCCCGGGGTCACATGGAACGCCTCCCCTGGGCCCATAACACGTCTCTCTAGATCCTGTTCTGCACCGATCTCAAGAACCAACTCTCCGGAGAGAACAAAGATCGTCTCGTCTTTTTCTTCGTGATACTGCCGAGACAGCGCATGCCCGGCATGTATGGTCAGAATCTTGCCAACATACCGTTCGGTATGGGCAAAGATATCTTCGCCCCCCCAGGGCTTGTCCACATGTCGCACCGGGAAAACAGGCATTGTTATAGTGCCGTCAGGAAGGTGTTTCCGAGCCCTTTATGCTCTTCAAAAGCCTTCTGGTAGGCTTTGGCTTCTTTCACACTCGAAAACTTACCGATAGAGACCCGATACCACTTGATCCCGTCGCGCGTTTGTTCCCGTACCTTCGTGGGAACGCCACGGAAGTTACCAATAACGTTGGCGACTTCTTTGGCGGTCTTTTCATCCTTGAAGGCGTGCACCTGAATCGTAAAATTCCGCGTTGGCACCTTATTAACCGAAGGACGTTTTGGTGTCTTATTCCGTGACGCCAACATTTTAGCACCCGAACGAGGTTTGGGGGCCTTCTTGGTCTTCGTCTTTGTGGGAGGCGCTGTCTTCGTCTTTGTAGAAGGCGCGGTCTTTTTCGGAGCTGGCTTGGCCACAACAGCCACAGCCTTTTTCACCACAACGGGTGCTGGCTTCTCTACAACAACCGGTTTGGGAGCTGGAACCGTGGCCGCAATACGCTCAGGTACAGCCCGGGGTGCTGGAGCTATCGCAGGTGCGATCGCGAGAGTAGGCTTTCTTTTGGGCGTAGCCAACTGAGGTTCTACTGACCGTATTCTATGGGTACGAGCAGGCAGGGGCACCGGACCCTGCGACTCCGCGATCAACCGACCGGCTGTCGAGTCTTGGGCTGCAGCTTCGGCCTCGTCTTCCGGCGTGCTCTTCGGAGCACGAGCAGGAATATGTCCGCCCATATTGGCAATCATCACCAGCTCTGGTTTTTCCATGCCCTGGATCTTATGAGGCTCATTCTGCAGCTCGACGACGTGTTCGTCCTCCACGCTGGTTGCCTCACCAACTCCATTCGATTCGGTCGGTACCAGCCCACGCTGGCCGAACATCATGCCACTGTAAAACATGGCTGCGCCGAATAGAACGAGTCCCAACGTCGCACCGACGATATGACGAGCCTCGTAATGAAGTTCTTTTTTTTCTCGAAGTTTATAGTGAAGAGAGTTCATTCTGCTCCTTCCCGATCCCAACGGTTTTCTATTCTCTCCTGAAAGGAGATAAATCAAAAAAAAAGACCCCTTTTCTTTTCTGTTAGCTGAAAGGGGCGTCTGAAGCTGATACACTCGACACCAATCATGCGTATCTTCATGACATCTATTTGGGCGGTTTTCTTGCTGGTCTGTTGGGCTCTGACGGGGTGCTCTGGTCGTACGATCATCATGTGTCCGGACGGCACCGTCTTCTCCAATGGTCTATGCTGCCCCGTCGGTTCCTTTGGCCAGGGGAGCACGTGCCTACTTACTCCCGAAGACGTCGCACCCGACCAGGGCTCGGAAGTGTCCGACAGCACAACGACGCCACCAGGCGACACAACCACGGCCACAGAAACGATAGAAGACCAGACCTCTACAGACATGGGCTCGCTGGATTCCGGAACCAAAGATATACCGAGCTTCCCCGGCCATATCGGAGATCCCTGCTCGAATGATCTGGACTGCTCGGATGGCGCTATCTGTATCTCCTGGCCGAACGGGTATTGCGCAATATTGGGCTGTCAGGACAACCCCTCCGTCTGTCCCGAAGGAAGTCAGTGTACATCCATTGGCGCCACCGGAGCCTGCCTGAAGACCTGTGAGGAAGAGACTCCCTGCCGAACCGACGATAGCCAGTTCTGCAAATCTCTTCCTGTGGGAGCCGGCGAGTTGGTGGATGTCTGTCATCTGAGTGAACCTGACGCGGCGCCCCTCGGAGCACCTTGCGGTATCCACGAAAACTGCGCCGACACAACAGCCTGTTATTCGGGCGTGCCCGGTGGGATGTGCGTGATTAATGGATGCAATCCCACCAGCTGCGGAGACGATGCCGCGTGTCTTATGCTGGATGGTCTTCCACGTTGCGTTCCGACCTGCACAACGGCAGAGGATTGCATCTCTACTCCCGAACTCGAACGCTCCTGTGAGGAACGAGAGGACGTCACAGGAACAGAGACCAATGTATGTTTCGTCCCACAGGGGACCGAACCCATTGGGACCCCATGCGTAGGTGGGTACATCTGTGACTCGGGATTCTGTCGGATTACAGCGACCGGAGTATGTAGCCTGGAACCCGACAAACCCTGTTCGGGATCGAATGACTGTCCACCCGGTCAGGTCTGTAATATTGCCCCCGCCTTTCATCAGGGGGTGTGTAGTGCAGAGTGCTCCTATACCGACACATCCGCCTGTGTAAATGGCGCATTATGCGCCGCTGCGGATGATGCGATGGGGTATTGTTCCGCGACATGTGAAGGCCCTGACGACCCGAACTGTGATCCCAGCAATGCCCTTCATTGTTTATATGGTCTTCCCCTTGGGTCCGTCGCCGAAAAATACCTCTGCGTTACCGTCACAACGACTGGGCCATTAACCGCATGTGAGGAGACCTCGGATTGTGGCTCTACAGGGCTCTGTATTCGTTCCGCAGATAATACGGCCGGGTATTGTGGAGTCCCCTGTGCAGCAGACGGGCAATGCCCCTTCCCGGGCATCTGCGTCCAGAGCCCAGCAGGAGCAGGTGCTCACTGCTATCGATCCTGTAACTCCGCGAATGAATGTCCGGATCCCATGCAATGCGCCTTCCCAGAAGGCGCAACGCATCGTGCGTGCATACCCTGAGCTCGATCGCAAGAAACCGACCTTCCTCCTCTTTCCAAAACTACGAATCAGCAAACTTGCGTAGGCCAAGTAGAAAAAGGCAGGATTAGCTCCTATCGTTCTTCAGCATCTCTTATTTCGTGTCTCCCATGATCTCCCATCGAAAACACCATATTGTCCTGTACGCATTCCTCATCCTCCTATTTGCTTGTTCGGAAGATCCGCCCGCTGAAGATATTGGGGTCGAAAAACCAGATCCCATTATGGGTGGCCCCTGTGTACAGGACTCGGATTGTCCCGTCGGAAACGTATGTCAGATCAGCGTTTTCAGCTCACGGCCGTTTTGTACCGTAGAATGTGATTTCGTGAGTGACATCTGCCATGTGGCCGCAGGCCAACCAAACGCAGGTGAATATATAACGGGCTTCCGCTGCATCGAGATGCCACCCGAATTCGAAGGCACGCTTCATCGATTCTGTGCTCCAGAATGCGATACCGTCGCGGATTGTGAGAAATTTGGGACGGGTTTCGATACCTGCGGCGAACCCAACTATAAAGGTCTCCCAACCATCGGATTCGATGCAGGAGCCTTTAATGTATGTTCGGCACCGCCGATCTCTCCCGAACATCCGGTAGATCCGGTTCTCTGCGATTGGGAAGAAAAGATCCCTGGGCCATCCAACGTAAAAGGAATCTGTAAGGACTTCTGTAATTATCTATTTACGTGTCAGGAAAACCCAGAAGGTCTGACCAGGGATTGTTGTGGTTGGCATTGCTTCCTTTGGACAACCCCAGGGGGAACGGTAAATGACACGCGGAAAGCCTCGTCGATCTGTTTCATTAATGCATTTCATGGGGCCCAGGGTACAGCCAAAGTCTGCACAGCCCCCCTGGAAACCTGCGGCGATCCTCTCGAGTTCAACTCAGAGTTCGAGTAGGTTCGCGGCTTCCACGCCCCCTGCATCGAGCAACCGTTCCGAAACGTTTCCTGACGGACCATAAAAGCGCACCCGTGCACGAGGGCTCTCTGCCCCTCCCTCTTCCATGGGGATACTGGGCTGCTCTCGCGGGGTAAATCGACCATACGCGTCGGGGCTAAACGACTCCCCGGCTGGGTTCCATTCTACGGCCCATAACTCGGGAGATTCCCCGGCTTGAGAAGCGTCTGTGTCCAACCGTACGCTCCATTTATCGGCGTCGGAGGATTCCAGATAGCAGCTCACCTCGGATGCTGGGATATGATCCACAGGCTCCAGTGTGGATATATGGAGTGGCCTATCCAGCCCCTGGTCTAGCAGCCGGCGACGCGTGATATGCAGGGATAATGGTCCCTGATCGATACCGATAATGCGACGCCCCAGTCGTTGCGCGACAGCAACGGTTGTCCCCGATCCACAAAAAGCATCCAGGACCAGATCTCCGGGTTCACTATGGGCTTCGATGATTCGTTCCAACAGAGCCTGGGGTTTCTGGGTGGGATAACCCGTCCGCTCATGAGCCATATTATTCAGGCTTGGTATGTCCCACACGTCCGG
>MDTE01171286.1_pt1 | contig 19511 bp, 24 predicted proteins | sample 811231 | NCBI WGS metagenome assembly MDTE01 (sample SAMN05326651, study PRJNA326480) | marine metagenome | isolation source: seawater | place: Indian Ocean: Red Sea | collected 2010 | reverse complement strand
TTTCTGGAGATAGATTTATATTTCCATCAGAAATTTTTTTTCAATCAGGTTCTGATGTTTTAGAACCAGAGGGTTTAGTCAAACTAAAAAGTTTATCACAAAGTTTAAAAGAAGTTTCTAAAATCATTCCAAAGAAAATTGATTGGGTTTTAAGGATTGACGGTCACACCGATAAAATTCCAATAAATAACAATAAGTTCACATCTAACTGGCATTTGTCAAGTTCAAGGTCAATCAATATTGTCAAATTTTTTATTAACGAAGGTATACCACCCAAAAGATTAGTTGCAGCTGGATTTGGAGAATACTCACCTATTATCGAAGAAAATTCTGAACAAGCATTTAAGAAAAATAGAAGAATAGAAATTAAACTTACTACGAGATAATTTTAATTTTTTCTAAAATTTTTTTTGTAAATTTCCAAAAATAATTAAATTCTCCAAATAATGTACCTACAATAATCAATAAAACTTGATACAAAGGAAAAATTAATAAAATTCTTAATACCCAATAAATTAAACCATGTCCAAAAAAATCCCCAAAAAAAAAATTTATAAAATATTCCCCTAAAATTACTGACAATGATCCAGTAATTGCAAAAACAAGAAAAACTATTGAAAGTTGAAAAAAACTTTTAACCTTGAATATTTTTAATAGATTATTGATCATTATTATTTTTAAGTTCAGATAAAATCAAATCATACAATCTTAAATTTTGGTCTCTAGTACTTATCCAACTTTTAAAATCATTTTTATCTTTAAGTTCAAAGTGATGGGCACCGCTAATAGGTGATGATAACCAAATCTGAGAAGTTGGTTCATGAAAGTTTAAAATGAATACTAAATTATCGTTCTCAAATTTTAATACTTCTTCATCAAAATCAACATCATAATTTTCAAAACTTTCTTCAATGATTAAAAAAAAATCATCTAAAGTCTTTTGTGCGATATTTTTTATATTGTATTCCAATTTTATCTTTTTAATAACTTGCAAAGTAAATTTAATAATTATATATATTCAGTCAAGTTTTATGAAAAAAGAAATACATCCTAAATATCATTCTATAACTGTTCAGTTAACTGATGGTACAACTTTTGAAACTAGGTCAACCTATGGTAAAAAGGGGGATGTTTTAAAACTTGATATTGATCCATCTTCTCACCCTGCTTGGACTGGTTCGGGTTCAAAAATTCTTGACTCTGATGGTCAAGTAGCAAGGTTTAAAAAACGTTTTCAAAACTTGAATTTCAAAAAATAATAGTTTTTGATGAAGGCAGTTCACTATGAAGACCCAGGCGCCCCAGAGGTTTTAAAAATAATTGACTTAAAGGTTCCTGAAGTATCTAGTGATGAAGTATTAATAAAAGTTTTTTGTGCTGGTGTAAATAGACCCGATCTAATTCAAAGAGAGGGAAATTACCCTCCTCCTCCTGGACATTCAAAAATTCTTGGACTTGAAGTTTCTGGAATAATAAAAAAAAAAGGAGATAATGTTAAAGATTTCAAAATAGGAGATAAAGTTGCTGCATTAGTTGATGGAGGAGGTTATGCAGAATATTGTGTTGCCAATAAAGACCAAACTTTTCTAATTCCTAAAAATTTTTCATTTCAAGAAGCAGCCGGAATACCAGAATGTTTTTTCACTTCATGGTCAAATCTTGTAGATAGAGGAGAACTCAAATCTAATCAAAAAATTCTCATTCACGGAGGAACAAGTGGGATTGGATTAGCTTCTATTCAAATTTTACAAATGTTTAAATCTGATATTTTTGTTACTGTTGGCAATGAAAGAAAAGTAGAATTCTGTAAAAATTTAGGTGTCCAAAATGTTATTAATTATAAAAATTGTGACTTTTTTGAAAAGATAAAAAGTTCAAAAAATTTCATGGGATTAGATTTAATTCTGGATATCATTGGTGGAGATTATGTAATGAAAAATATAAATCTTCTTAGAAGTGAAGGTAAATTAATAAATATTGGGTTTCAAAAGGGTTCCACAGTGGAAGTTAACTTAATCAAAGTAATGCTCAAAAGGCTTAATATTACTGGGTCTACATTGAGAATTAGAAGCTCATCTTTTAAATCAAAAATATTGAACTCATTAAAAAAGAATATTTTTCCTCGCTTTGAAAATGGTAGCATTAAATGTTACATTGATTCAGTCTTCAAACTAGAAGATGTAGTTATGGCTCACAAGCGAATGCATAAAAGTGAACACATTGGTAAAATTATATTAGAAATAGGGAAGTAAAAAAATGAGAAAACCATTAATGCCAAAAGCTACAGCTGTTTGGTTAATAGATAATACTTCATTATCATTTAAACAAATTGCTGATTTTGTTGGATTACATATTCTGGAGATTCAAGCTATAGCAGATGGGGAAGTTTCTTCAGGTATTCTTGCAAGGAATCCTATGGAGTATGGTGAGTTATCTATAGAGGAAATAAAAAAATGTGAAAAAAATTCAAAGTTGAGTCTTTCAATTAGTAAATCAGAAATACCTATGCCTGAAACAAAAACTAAAGGTTCAAGATACACGCCATTGTCTAAAAGAGCAGATAAACCAAATGGAATTTACTGGTTATTAAAAAATTTACCGCAAATACCTGATTCAAAAATTTGTAAAATAATTGGAACAACTAAAAATACCATAAAATCTATTAAAGATAGAACATTTTGGAACATGCAAAATTTAAGGGCTCAAAATCCTTTTGAATTAGGGCTATGCACTAAAGAAGAATTAGATGAAATGATTCAAAAGTATAAAGATATTGAAAATTAGTTACGCAAAAGAAAAAAAATTTGGTCTCGGATCTTTAATTTTTTTTTTTTCAGTTTTGCAATTTTCATATCGTCAAAACTCAATCTAGAAGACTCTTTTTTTATAAGATCATCAAATTGAGCATGCTTTATTTCTAATGATTTAATTTTTTTTTCTGACTGAACAACTCTTTGCATTATCTTATGATATTATATTTTAAAAATATAATCCAGTTTTTTTGAAATGATCAGTAAAAAAATTTTAGTTTCTATTGTTATGGGTAGTCAATCGGATTGGAAAACTTTATGTCATTGTGAAAAAATATTTAAGGAATTAAAAATTGGTTATGAAAAAAAATTGTCTCTGCACACAGAACCCCACAAAGATTGTATGAATATGCTAAAAACTTAGAAAAAAAAGAAATAGAGGTTGTTATAGCTGGTGCTGGTGGAGCCGCACACTTACCAGGTATGATAGCAGCATTGACTCATATTCCAGTTTTAGGAGTTCCTGTTGAGTCTAAAGTCCTTAAAGGTTTAGATAGCTTGCTTTCAATTGTCCAAATGCCTGCTGGGATTCCCTTACCAACTCTTTCAATTGGCATTTCAGGAGCTATCAACGCCAGCTTATCGACATGTTCAATTCTCTCAATAAAATATCCTGATATTAAGAAAAAACTTATTAACTACAGGTCAAAGCAAACCAAAGCAGTAAATAAAATACCAAAAAATGAATAAAAAGAAACTTGGTATTTTAGGTGGTGGTCAGCTGGGGATGTTTATTTGTAAATCTGCCAAAAAATTTGGAATTCAAACTTCTATCTTTTCTACAACAACCGATTTTAGCGCCAAAGAATTTTGTGATCAATTTTATATTGGAGAGTTTACCGATGAAAAAAAAATAGGAGAATTTTTAAATGCATCTGACTTTTTTACAATTGAAACAGAAAATATACCAGGTTTTTTATTAGATCAAATTAATAGAGAAAAAAAACTATTTCCTAGTGCAAATATAATAAAGATTGCTCAAAATAGAATGAGAGAAAAAACATTTCTAAATTCAATTTCGGGTGTAGAAACTGCAAAATTTTCTTCAGTTAATAGTTTCAGTGAATTAAAAAAAAAAATTAAAGATTTTCATTTTAATGCAATCATAAAATCCTGTGAGTTTGGTTATGATGGAAAAAATCAGTTTAAGGTTAATAAAGATAATATATTAGAATTTAAAAATAGAAACTTAACTAATTACATTATTGAAGAATTTTTAGATTATAAAAAAGAGATATCTGTAATAGTCGCTAAAAACAACAACCAAATGATTTTTTATCCTCCAGTTGAGAACATCCACAAGGATTCGATTCTAAAACAAACGACTTATCCAGCAAGTTTAAATATAAATTTATATAATAATTCTTTAAAAATTGCTGGAAAAATTGCTGAAAAAATTGGATTACAAGGAGTTTTAGCGGTTGAAATGTTCGTATTAAAAAATAACAAAATATTGGTAAATGAACTAGCACCTCGTCCCCATAATTCTGGACACTGGACAATTGATAGCTGTAAATACAGTCAATATGATAATCTTATTTTATCAATTTTTGAAAACGGGCCAAAGGATCCAGACCCCCAAAAAAATTGCAAAATGGTAAATATTATTGGGCATGAATACGAAAAAATTGAATCATTAAAAAAAAGCTACAAGTGTTATGATTATTTAAAAAAAGAGATCAAACCTAAAAGAAAAATGGGGCATTATATAATCTTTAACGACTAAAAAGACTTTGCAATCTTCCTTTCATTTTTCCAAAAATTAAAACTAAATTTATCTCTCTCTCCAAAAAATTAAGTGTCTTATAGGTATTTTTTGATTTGTCAAAGACGAAGTAAGAAAAAACACTTGCGTAAATATTCATTAAAATTATTCTTTTTGAATAATAATTCATATCTGTTGACTTATCACCAGAGAGAAACCATATTTCATCAGCAATTTTAAATAATATTTTATTAGATGTTTTTAAAAATCTAGGTTTAGTCATTAAAAAAAATAGTGTTTTCTTATCACATATACCTTCAATTACTTTGAGTCGCTTAAAAACAAAATATGTAATTTTCTCATTTGTTCTTAATTTATTGAAATCTTTTGGTTTCTCTTTTACCAATCTTTTATCTATAATCTTATTTACTCTAAACATTAAAGAGTTGAAACCATTAGGAAAATAGGAGTCTTTGATAAGATCATAAAATTTTTTTTCAATTTTTAATTCTTGAAATGACAAACTGATGATCTCATCAAAATCACTTGAAAAATTAATTTTTTTCATCAAGGACAAACAAATTTTTTCTATATTAGTAGAATTAAGTTTCATATTTTTATTTATTCTATTTACAATATAATATTTTTTTATATAAATAAATTTTAATTATTTAAGGAGATAAATTATTATAAGAGTCCACGTAAGAGATAACAACCTAGAAAAAGCTATGAGAGCTATGAAAAAAAAGCTTCAAAGAGAGGGTGTGTTTAAAGAAATGAAACAAAGAAGAGCTTATGAAAAGCCTTCTGAAAAGAAAGCAAGACTCTTAAATGAATCAACAAGAAGATGTAAAAAAATGTTAAGAAAAAAATTAGAAATTGAAGGTTACTAGTTTAGTCCTTTGATTATATTTTCCACCATCTTTTTTGCATCCGAAAATAACATCATTGTATTATCTCTAAAGAATAATTCATTATCAACCCCAGCATAGCCCGAGGCCATTGAACGTTTGACAAACAGAACAGTTCCTGCGTTTTCTACATCGAGAATAGGCATTCCATAAATTGGACTACTCTTGTCTGTTTTAGCAGCAGGGTTTGTAATATCATTAGCACCGATAACAAAAACTGCGTCAGTATTAGAGAACTCACTGTTAATTTCCTCTAATTCAAAAACCTCATCATACGGTACGTTTGCTTCAGCTAACAATACATTCATATGACCAGGCATTCTTCCAGCTACAGGATGAATTGCATATTTAATAGTAACATCATTTTTTTTTAAAATGTCACACATTTCTCTAAGAGCGTGTTGAGCTTGAGCAACTGCCATTCCGTAACCTGGCACTATTATCACACTACTTGCGTTGGACATTATAAAAGCAGCGTCGTCTGGACTACCTGTTTTGACAGCTTTATTTTCATTTTTATTAACATTTGCCCCTTCCTCTACACCAAAACCTCCAAGTATAACACTAACAAAAGATCTATTCATTCCCTTACACATAATATAACTTAATATTGCTCCGGAGGCCCCTACTAAAGAACCAACAATAATCAATAAATGATTAGACAAAGTAAAACCAATTCCTGCGGCAGCCCAACCAGAGTATGAATTTAGCATAGAAACAACAACAGGCATATCCGCCCCTCCTATTGGAATAATAAGCAAAATCCCTAGTAGTAGAGATAGAGAGACAATAATCCAAAAAATATTGGTTGCTCCACTTAAAGTAAACATTACTGTCAATGTTACTAATGAAATAAATATTAATAGATTAAGTAAATGCTGACCAAAAAAAATTGTTGGAGCACCACTAACCAATCCTTGTAATTTCATAAATGCTATAATACTACCAGTGAAAGTAATTGCTCCAATTGCTACACCTATTGACATTTCAGCTAAACTTGCAGGAAATATTTCTCCAGTATCATTTAGGATAGCATAGCTTTCAGGAGCATATAAAGCACTTGTTGCTACAAATACTGCGGCCAGTCCGACAAGAGAATGAAAGGCTGCAACTAATTGGGGTAATGCTGTCATTTCAATCTTAATTGCAATGAAGGTTCCAATTACTCCTCCAATTAGTATGCCTAGGATTATTAATTCATATGAAAGTACGTTAGGATTCAAAAGTGTAGTTATTATGGCTATAACCATACCAATAATTCCCATCATATTTCCATTTCTAGCAGATTCAGGGTGCGACAACCCTTTCAATGCTAATATAAAGAATATTGCTGAAATTAAATAACTTATAGCAGTAATATTTTCTGTCATTTCTTATCTTTCAATTTATCTTTTTTTTTAAACATTGATAACATTCTGTGTGATACTACAAAACCACCAAAAATATTTATTGATGCTAAAATAATAGCTAAGAATCCCATTATTGATGAAAAATTGATTTCCTCTGGGCCTGCTGCTATTAGCGCACCTACTATAATAACGCTTGAAATGGCATTTGTAACCGCCATCAATGGGGAATGAAGGGCAGCAGTAACACCCCAAATTACATAATAACCAATTATACATGCAAGTATAAAAATCATTATGAGATTTATAACTGGATCGATACCTTCCATTTACTTCTCCTTTTTTTGGTTTTCAGACTTAAGGTTTTTTATCACACAAGTTTCTGTTACAACTTCATCATCCCAATTAAAGTTGTGAAACTTTCCATCTTGACAAGAATTCATTAAAAAATTAATTACATTTTTGGAAAATAATCTAGATGAATCCTGTGCAACAGATGCTGCCAAATTTCTTGGACTTATAATTTTTTTTGATTTATAGTCTACCGTTTCTCCATGTTTTGAAAGTTCACAATTTCCTCCAAACTCTGAAGCCAGATCAACAACAATGCTTCCTACTTTCATTGATTCAACCATTTTTTTTGAGATAATTTTTGGAGCTGGTTTTCCAGGTATTAAGGCTGTAGAGATCACTATATCCATTTTTTTTATAGTTTCTTCAAGTAGTAACGCCTGTTTTTTTTTATAACTTTTAGACATTTCTTTTGCATAACCTGATGAAGTTTCACCAGAATCATTACTTTCGACTTCAATAAATTTGGCACCTAAACTTTCTACTTGTTCTTTAGTTGATGCTCTAACATCAAAAGATGAAACAACTGCTCCTAGTCTTTTTGCGGTAGCAATGGCTTGTAATCCTGCAACACCTGCTCCAATTATAAGAATCTTTGCTGGAGCAACCGTCCCTGCTGAAGTCATCATTAAAGGGAGAGCTTTATTAAATTCACTGGCTGCATCAATAACTGCTTTATAACCCGATAAATTACTTTGCGAGGAAAGAACATCCATGCTTTGAGCTCTTGAAATCCTGGGCATTCTTTCAAGTGCAAAAACATTTACTTTTAGACTTTTTAATTGGTTAAATTCCGTTTTAAATTTTTGCTCATAAAGCAAAGTAAGTAAATTACAATTTTTAAGTAGATTAAGCTCGTTAACTTTTTTTTGTTTAGATGGTCTTTGAATTTTCACAACAAGGTCAGCTTTATTGTATAAGTCTTTAACATTTAAAGAAATCTTTGCTCCATTTTTTTTATACTCATCATTAGTAAAAGAAGATAAGAGACCAGCATTAGATTCTACATAAATTTCGAATCCCATTTTTTTTAATGCAGAAATACAATCTGGTGTTATACCCACTCTATTTTCACCCTCGTACAATTCTTTTGGAACAGCAATTTTCATATCAACAATCTAACCTAATTGTTCCAACTCATCTATAAAATTCTCAATTAAATTCATACCCATTTGCCAAAAATTTTTATCTTTGGGGTTGAGACCAAAATTTTTAAGTAGTTTTTTATAGTCAATTGTCCCGCCTGCTTCTAAAAGTTTAATATAATTCTTATTAAAATTAACAGAATTTTGTTCATATTTTGAATAAAGAGAATTCACTAAGCAATCACCAAAAGCATACGCGTAAACATAAAACGGAGAGTGAATAAAATGAGGAATGTAGGCCCAAAAATATTTATAGTCACCATCAAGCTTAATATTTTTTCCTAAACTTTCTTCTTGTGATAACATCCAAATTTTTGAGATTTCATCATCAGATAATTCTCCGTTTATTCTTTGATTATGAATATTTCTTTCAAATACAAAGAAAGCAATTTGTCTAAAAACAGTATTCATCATGTCTTCAATCTTACATCTTAATAAATATTTTTTTTCATTTTTATTTTTTGAATTTCTTAATAAAGATTTAAATGTTAGCATCTCTCCAAATACACTTGCAGTTTCTGCAAGAGTGAGTGGCGTATCTGCTAGTAAAAAACCATTTTTATTAGCTAAATATTGGTGAATTCCATGCCCTAACTCATGTGCAAGAGTCATAACATCTCTAATTTTTCCTTGAAAATTTACTAAAATATATGGATGACATGTTGGAACGGTTGGGTGTGAAAAAGCGCCTGAAGCTTTTCCTTTTAGAACTTTAGCATGTATCCAAGATTTATCAAAAAACATACAAGCAATATCACCAAGCTTTTTATCAAAGTTATAATAAGAATCTAATACAATTTTTTTTGCATCACTCCAACTTACCTTAAAGTCTTTAGACTTTGGATATGGTGCATTTCTATCCCAATAATTTAACTTACCGGTTCCAAAAAATTTTGATTTATATTTGTAATAGCGATGACAAATATTAGAATAATTTGAGGTAACCGTTTTAACTAACGAGTCAACATCTTCTTTTTCAATTTGATTGGACACATGTCTTGCCGATTCAGAAAATTTAAATCCACGAAGGTTCTTTTCAATGTCAAGGTCTTTTGAAATATTATTAATCACGAAACTAAAGTAAAAGATATTCTCTTTTAATTTATTACCAAAGGAAAGTGCTGCCTCTTTTCTTATCTTTTTATCAGTGGATGATAAATAATTTAAAATTTCTGTTTCTGAAAGATATCTATTTTTAAATTTAAATTTAAGCCTTGCCATTTTTTGATCAAAGAACTTTATCCATGCAGATGAACTTGTAAGGGATTTATCCATTAACAACATTTCAACTTCTTCAGATTTTTGAAATTTTTTAAGTTTATTCAGGTTATAAAACCAAGATTTATATTTCGAATTTTCCAGACAAGAAGTATTTTTTATCTTATTTAACTCTAATGTATAAAAAATTGTATTCTTTTCAATATTTGATAAATCCTCTTGAATTTTTTGGAAAAACTTTGTTTTATTTTTATCTAACTGATCAGTACAATAGGTTAAAAAAGCAAAACTTTTTATAGATACGATCTTTTCTTCAATTCTTTCATATTCACCAAGAGATCTTAAAATTGATTGGCCATTTAACTTTAATAATTTATTCTTGTACTTACCAGAAAACTTATTTGTTATATCTTCTAAATTCTTAATATCATTAAAAATTAATTCTGATTTGTAAGAAGGGTAAAAATCTTTTAAATTCCAAACAGGTAAAGTTGACATAATAAATTATTTTAAAAATTTATATTTAGATATTCTAATAAAATGAATAAAAAAAAAAAAAATTACAAGTATTTTAAATAACGCAAACTCTTTGATAGATATTTTTAAATACTATAAAGAAAAATATCCTAACAAAAAAATTCTATTTAAAAAGAAAAATGATTATTGGAAAGGTTATACATTTCAAGAAATATTCAGAAATGTTAGTCATTTAAATAATTTTTTTAAAGATTCAAAAATCGAAAAAGGAGATAGAGTTTTTTTATTATCAAGTAATCGTATTGAGTGGGTTGAATTTGATTTAGCTATAATGTCTGCCGGTGCAATTACTGTCCCAAGTTTTGTTACAAATAATGTTGGAGATAATAATTTTATAATAAAAAATTGTAAACCAAGTTTTTTTGTAATTGAAAATTTAGATATCTACAAAAAAAATGAAAAAATTTTAAAAAGATTTGAGAAATCAAGAATAATATTGATAGATAATCTTAATAATAATAAAAAATTCTACAGCTATGAAGAGTTAGTTTCCAAAGAATCAAAAAAAAAATTTGTTTATTCATTAAAGAAAAATGATATTTCGACTTTAATATATACCTCTGGCACCAGTAGTTTTCCAAAGGGAGTAGTTCTTACACATAAATCTTTAATTCATAATTTGTATGCTGCACTTGACTTAATAGGTCAGTTTGGCATTAAAAATGAAAAATTTATCTCTTTTTTACCTCTATCCCATTCCTACGAAAGAATGGCAGGTTTGTATTTTCCATTACTAATAGGAGCTGAAATATATTTTTGCACATCATTAGAAAAATTAATGACTGAAATTAAAGAGATAAAACCTACTATATTTTCAGCAGTCCCAAGACTTTATGAAAATATTTATAAAAAAATAAAGAGTCAGCTATTTAATTCTAATATTATTAGTACTAGAGTAGTTAAAAATTTAATTTCATTTTTAGAAAATAAGGAAAAAAATATCTTAAAAAAATATTTTTTTAAATTTCTAATAAATATTTTTTTAAAAAAGAAAATTAAACTTTTTTTTGGAGGTAAAATAAAAGTTTTTATTTCAGGAGGTGCAGCTTTAAATCCAACAATCGGGTACTTTTTTAACAATCTTGGAATTACTCTTCTTCAAGGTTATGGCCAAACAGAAGCTTCTCCATTAATTAGTTGCAATACAAAAACTAACAACAATCCTGCTACTGTTGGGTTTCCGGTTAAAAATGTTTTAATTAAAATCGCCAGAGATGATGAAATAATTATTAAGGGGGATAATGTGATGAATGGTTACTGGAATGATAAGGTTTTGACAAAGAAAACTATAAAAAAAAATTGGCTACATACCGGAGATTTAGGATTTTTTGATTCGTTAGGTAGGTTAATTATAAACGGAAGAAAAAAAGATTTAATCGTCACTTCAGGAGGAGATAATATTTCTGTTACAAGAATTGAAAATCTCTTGACCAGTCAGATAGGAATTAATCAAGCTGTAGTATTTGGTGATAATAAACCTTATCTTGTTGCAATAATCGTAAAGGACAAAAATATTAATAAGAATAAATTTAAAATAATTATCAACAGAGTAAATAAACAGTTAAATAGTATTGAAAAGATAAAAAAATATATATTAGCTAAAAACCCATTAACTTATGAGGATGGACTAGTTACACAAACTCAAAAGATTAAAAGAGATAAAGTCCATGCTTTTTTTTCAAAAGAAATAAATGAATTATATAAGTAAATTATATTTTATAGTATTTCTTATACCAATTAATAAATTTTGGAATTCCTTCAGATATTTTTGTTTTAGGTAAAAAATTAAGATCTTTTTTACTTTCTTTTATGTCTGCAAAAGTTTTTTCAACATCACCAGGTTGAATTGGTAAAAAGTTTTTTTTTGCTTTTTTTCCAATGGTTTTTTCAATTACATTAATAAAATCCAATAAAACCTCTGGGTTATTATTTCCCAAATTATAAATTCTGTGCTTAAATTTAGCTTTCACATTTAGAGCTCCCTCTACTCCATGCACTATATCGTCAATAAAAGTGAAGTCTCTTTTCATTTTTCCAAAATTAAATATATTAATTTTTTTGTTTTCAAAAATTCTTTTTGTAAAAATAAATGTTGCCATATCTGGCCTTCCCCATGGACCGTAAACTGTAAAAAATCTTAAGCCTATACATTGTATATCGTAAAGATGTGAATAACATTCAGCAACCAATTCAGAAGATTTTTTTGACGCTGCATAAAGAGAGATTGGATTATCCACTCTTTGAGCAACTGAAAATGGAAAAACTTTATTTCCTCCATAAACCGAGGATGAACTAGCATATATAAACTTTTTTATCTTAAGTTTATGTGATATTTCCAAAAGATTTAACTGTCCAAGAATATTAGAATTAATATACGAATAAGGGTCTTTCAAAGAATGTCTTACACCAGCTTGTGCTGCAAGGTTTACAATAGTGGTAATTTTATTTTTTTTTAAGGTTTTTAAAAGACTTTTATCCTGAATATCCTTTTTTAAAAAAGTAAATTTTTTGTATTTTTTTAATTGATTGAGTCTATTATATTTAAGTTTTGTATCATAATAATCGTTAAGATTGTCAATTCCAATAACCGAATGTTTTTGCTTTAAAAATTTTAATGCTGTGTGAAAACCTATAAAACCTGCTGCTCCAGTTAATAAAATTGTCATCTACTTAATTGGTTTTTGATATTTTTTTTTCCATTCAGCATAGTCCATTCCATAAATATCTTTTCTCACTTCTTCATATTCTAAATTGATATTTTTTTTTTTAGCTTCTTCAACCATCCATTTTGACAAACAATTTCTACAAAATCCTGCCAGGTTCATCAAATCAATATTTTGTACATCTGTACTTTTTTTCAAATGATTAACAAGTCTTCTAAAAGTTGCTGCCTCAAGCATATATTTAGTTTTATCATCCATTTAATAACTCAATTAATACATCATTCAAAATCCTACTAATTCTTTTAATACCTTTTGGATTACAAATCAAATCGTTTCTTATCTCAATAGATATATTATTTAAGCATCCATTTTTTGAATGTTTATCTAATGTAAAATTATATAAATACCCAGAGTACGGATAATTATTTCCAACATTAATTTTTTTTTTTAATAGAGAATTTCTTATCTTTAAAAATAACTCAACCTCTTTATTCCAGAGCAAACCAATTTCTATAGCTCTATCAAAATTATTAGAGGTTTTCGTAAAACTATGAATAGATATCAAATAAATATTTTTATAATTATCGTTTTTTTTTTTTATAAATTTACTTAAACCATCATGATATACATCATAATAATTTTTAATTCTATGTGATCTTTCCTGTTGTGTTATTTTAAGATTACCTGGAATTAATTGTTCAAAGGATCTTTTTACAATCAAGTCTCCTGATTTCTTACTTCTATTAGGGTCAATTAATAATCGTGAAAAATTTGAAAAAAAACAACTTTGCTTTAAATTTTTTGCAAGTAATAAGGATATTTTTTTTGCTCCAATATCCCAAGCTATATGAGTTTTAATTATTTTATTTTTTAATCCTAAATTTTTATAATTTTTTTCAATAATATTTGTAGCATGATCACAAATAAAAATTATGTGTGAATCAGTATTTTTTTTTGAATCATACTCTTTGTAAAAAAAAACCTTATTCATAGTTTAGTAAATTGTTAAAATTATTTAATTAAAATTACTGTATTCTATTTTTTTCAATTAGTTTATAATAAAAAAACGAATAAGTATGTTGAGAAAAAGAAATACAAAAATCATCGCAACCCTTGGTCCAGCATCATCATCTCCCTCTAAAATTAGCTCCTTATTTCAAGCTGGTGCGGATATTTTTAGACTTAATTTTAGTCACGGGACTCATGAAGACCATAGAAAAAGAGTCTTTCACATAAGACAATATGAAAAGAGACTTGGAAGACCAATTGCAATTCTTGGAGATTTACAAGGACCAAAATTGAGAATTGGTTGTTTTAAAAATTCTTTTGAAATTTTAAAAAATTCTCAAAAATTTTCATTTGATTTAAATCCAAAACCTGGAAATAAATCTAGAGTTTTTCTTCCACACCCTGAAATTTTCAAATCAATTAAAAAAAATAATAATATTTTAATTGATGACGGAAAAATTATTTTAAATGTTTTAAAAGTGTCATCAGAAATAATAGAAACGGAAGTAATTAATGGAGGGAGAATATCAAATATGAAAGGTGTTAATGTTCCAGAAACCTTTTTAAAATTATCTCCACTAACAAAAAAAGATTTGAAGGATCTAGAGTTATGTTTGGATCTTAGTTTGGATTATGTTGCGTTATCATTCGTTCAAAAAGCTCAAGATTTAATAGATCTTAAAAAACATGTAGGCGAAAATACAGGTATCATGGCAAAATTTGAAAAACCACTAGCAATAAAAAGAATGGATGAAATACTTAAATTTTGTGATGCAGCAATGGTTGCTAGAGGAGATTTAGGGGTTGAAATGCCTGCAGAAGAAGTTCCAATAATGCAGAAAAGAATTGTTCAAGCATGCAGAGATTTTGGAAAACCAGTAGTAGTTGCTACCCAGATGCTTGATTCAATGATCAATTCACCAACTCCCACTAGAGCTGAAGCTTCCGATGTTGCTACTGCAGTTTTTGATGCAGCAGATTGTCTAATGTTGTCTGCTGAAACAGCATCAGGAAAATTTTCTGTTCAATCTGTCGAAATAATGGATAGGATAATAAGAGGTGTTGAAAACGATGATTCTTACAGGCAAATTCTGGAAAGTAAAAAAATTGAGTTAGAAGAAACAACTTCTGATGCGATTAGCGCAGCAGCATCTCAAGTTGTTCGAACTGTATTAGCTAAGGCAATTTTCACATATACTAGATCTGGTGGTACGGCAAAAAGAGCAGCTAGAGAAAGACCAAATGTACCAATAATTGGTTTATCACCTGAAAGATTAACAGCTAGACAACTTGCTTTAATCTGGGGGGTGCATACAATTCATGCATTGGAGCCAAAAAGTTTCTCAGGAATGATAGAGAATGCGTGTGAACTTGCAAAAAAAGAGGGTATAGTTAAAAAAGGAGATTATGTTGTTATCACTGCAGGAGCTCCAATAGGTGTATCAGGTTCTACAAACAATCTTCGAATAGCGAAAATTAATTAGCCTTGTCTTGCTTTAAAACGAGAATCCGTTTTATTAATGACATACAGTCGGCCTTTTCTTTTTACAACTCTGCAATCCCTATGTCTTGATTTAGCAGATTTTATTGATCTTAAAACTTTCATAGCATAATTAAAAATTTGAAACTAAATGATTCTAAAAATTTGTCAATCAAAGAAAATGTATTAAAATCTTCTAATGATTAATTCATTAATAAAAAGACTTGAGAAAATAACTAATTTTTTTGGAAAATTATCAAGTTTTCTTATTATCCTGTTAATCGTCTTGGTTTCTTTTTCAGTAATTTTAAGGTATCTATTTGCAATTGGTTTTACTTGGCTTCAAGACCTGTACATTTGGATTCATGCTTGCTTTATTTTATTAGGTATCGGTTTTACTTTTAATAAAGATCAACATGTAAGAATTGATATTATTTATAGAAATTTGCAAACCAAAAAAAAAAGATTAGTTAACTTTTTAGGATCGATTATTTTTGGCTTACCCCTCTGTTATCTAATTATCATAAAGGGGTATGATTTTTTTCTAAGATCATACCACATAAGTGAAAATTCGAAAGAAACAGGAGGATTACCTAATGTATTTATTTTAAAGTTTTTTGTTTTTTTTATGGGCATACTTTTGTTATGTGAGTTAGTTAATAGAATTCTTAAATTTTTTAAAAATGATTGAAATAATAAGTCACGAATTTTTTGCTTTTTTACTTTTTTTTTTATTAGCAATTTTTTTGTTAGCAGGTTTTCCGGTTGCTTTAACACTTTCAGGAACAGCTATACTGGTAGGTTTGATTGGATATGCTTTAGATTTATTTCCAATTATTCTTTTAAGTGTGCTGCCTAATAGAATTTTTGGAATTATCACAAATGAAACATTGATTGCTGTTCCTCTATTTATTTTTATGGGAGTGATGCTTGAAAAATCTGGAATTGCAAATCAGCTTTTAGAAAATATGAGCAAAATCTGGGGCAAAACGAGAGGTGGGTTAGTCTACTCTATTCTTATTGTAGGCGTATTAATGGCTGCATCAACTGGAATTGTAGGTGCCACTGTTGTTACTATGGGAATATTATCGTTACCACTTATGATAAAATGGAATTATAATAAAAAGATTTCTACAGGTATAATTTGCGCAAGTGGAACTCTTGGTCAAATAATACCCCCTTCTATAGTTCTGGTTTTGCTTGCTGATATTTTTCAAGGAGCAAATGAACAAGCTGCCTCTATATCAGGTGATTTAGCCCCAGATCCCGTAAGTAGTGTTGATCTTTTTGCTGGTGCTATTTTCCCAGGTTTATGTTTGGTTAGTTTATATTTTATATGGATTTTAATTTGCTCTAAAATAAAGCCTGAAATCTTCCCTGAAAATGAAAACTTGTCAAAATCAAAACTATCATTAAGAGATATAATTAATCTAGTTTTACCTCCTGTCCTACTTATATTCGTAGTTCTAGGTTCGATTCTTTTTGGGATTGCCACTCCAACTGAATCAGCTTCTCTTGGAGCGTTAGGATCAATTTTATTGGCACTTAGTAAAAATAAAATTAATCTAGATGTAATCAGAAATGTATGTGAAGAAACTTTAAAAATAACCTCGATGGTTTTCTTTATTTTGATAGGTGCTTCCTTGTTTTCTTTGGTGTTTAGGGGGTTTGGTGGAGATTTGATTGTCGAAAATTTTATTACAAATTTTCCAGGAGGAAAATTCAACTCATTTCTAATTGTAATGATAATAATTTTCTTTTTAGGGTTTTTTCTGGATTTTTTTCAAATTGTTTTTGTAATTGTTCCTATTGTTGGTCCATCACTCATTGCAATGGGATACGATCCAGTTTGGTTAGCGTTAATGTTTGCTATTAATTTACAAACAAGTTTTTTAACTCCACCGTTTGGATTTGCACTTTTTTATCTTAGAGGGGTATCACCAAAAGAAATTAAGACTTCTGAAATTTATGAGGGTGTTATTCCCTTTATTATTTTACAAATTTTCTTATTAATTGTTTTGTTTAAATTTCCATCCATAATTACCTGGCTGCCCAAACAAATTTAATATTACAATATTCTCGCATTTAGATAATCTGCTTCGGAAAAGTGTGACCAAGAAATCGCTAATTTTCTAAATGACATTATATTGTCAAATATTTTCTTAGAAGTTTGATCCTTTGAAGCAATCTGAGAAACAACTTCATCTGATCTTTGCTTTAAAACTTTTAGAGTTGAGTTAGTGTATCTTTTAAACAAAACATTGTGATCTTCTTTAAGTTTCTTTACAGCAAAACAATTTCTTGCAAAAAATTCAGATGCTATAAATGTATTTGATTTTACACAGCTTATCTCTATCAACTTTTGAAGACTTTTACTTAATTTTTCCCAAGATTTAAGATTTATAAAAGCTTCTAAACATGTACCAGGTTCATGCCATCCGGGATAATAATAATACTTACAAACCTTATGTAATCCTTTTCCTAAATCTGCTGCTGGACCAATCCATTCTGTTCCATCTATTGTACCAGAAGTTATTGCTGGAACAACATCTGGCCCAGGAAGTAAAACAACATTTGTTCCATAACTTTTAAGAACTTCACCTCCTAAACCAGGCATTCTGAATTTTAGTCCCTTAAAGTCATTAACATCACCAATAATTTTATTAAACCAACCACCCATTTGGTTGCCGGTATTACCAGCAGGAAAAAATTTTAAATTAAAGCTATTGTAAACTTCATCTGCTAACTGTATTCCATTTGAATTATAGAACCAAGAGCTCATTTCTTGTTGATTAAATCCAAATGGTATGCCAGATAAAAAAGCAATAGCTGGGGACTTTCCAGTCCAATAATAAGGTGAACCAAATCCCATTTGGCAAGTACCGCTCTGGACTACATCAAAAGATTCAAAAGCCCCTACCAATTCATTGGCATGAAAAAGTTTTATGTTAAGTTCTCCATCAGATACTCTGGTAATTTCACTACATAATCTAGAAAAAGCCCTCCCCAAAATACCTGCTTTATCAAAAGCTGAAACTGCAACCCATGTATGCTTAGTTTTTGCTTTCGATATATTAGGAAAAAATAAATTAGTAGCAATTGCTCCACTAACAGCAGCAGTTTTTATTGTTTTATTTAAAAAATTCCTTCTTTTCATTTTACTATGGTGGGCGGAACAGGGATCGAACCTGCGACCTATTGCGTGTCGAGCAATTGCTCTCCCAGCTGAGCTATCCGCCCCAAAAAATGACTATACAACTAAATTTAATACGCAACAATAAAAAATGGCATGTATATTGCTGAACTTTCATATGATTTTTTCAATAATTAGAACTGGAATTGACGCAACTGGTAGAGATTTATCTATAATTTCTAATAATCTTGCTAATGCCTCTACTAATGGTTTTAAGAGGAGCGAAGCTCAATTTGAAGATATCTATCAATCTCATCATAATAATTCAACTGAAGTTGCCCGAGGAATGGGAGTTAAAACAATAAAGCCAAGACAAAATTTTTCTCAAGGATCATTTCAACAAACAAATGGAAGTTTAGACCTTGCAATAATGGGTGAAGGATTTTTTGTTTTGGGTAGTCCAGTTGGAAGAGAAGCAGCTGATCCTAGATTTAAATATACAAGAGATGGTTCATTTCAATTAGATAGACTAGGTAATCTTGTAAATACTGAAGGATTACCCCTACTGGGTGAAGGACAGCAAGTAATAAATATACCATTTTTTCGAGCGATTGAAGAAATTGATCAACTAGGTAACTCGACTTCACAAAACGCAATGTTAACTGAAATTTCAGTTAAAGATGATGGAAGGATTGTAGCTACATACGGACTGGATAGCTCAACACTTGTTGGAAAAATAGAATTAGCTGACTTTGTAAATGAGCATGGACTACAAAATATTGGAAATGCGAAATTCCAAGAAACTCTAGAAAGTGGATTGCCAACTTTTGGTTTTCCTAAAGAAAAAACAATTGGCAAGTTACAACCAGGGTTTCTTGAAACGTCAAATACGGACATTACGGATGAATTGGTGACTATGCTTCGAACTCAACATGCCTTTAACGGTTGTTCAAAAATACTTCAATCAGAATTAGATGTTACTAAAAGATTGTCGAATTAGATTATAGTATTGGTATTGACCAAGAAATTGATTTAATGCCAATTTCTAAATTATTTTTTACATATAAATAACCACTTTTATTCACCATAAGACTATCCAAAATTTCTAAATTTACTTTTATTTTTTTAGAATTACTTTTCTTAGCAAAAAGATTTAATAAAGAATCGATTTTTTTTCTCTCATAGAAAATTTTTACAATCATCA
>MDTE01191436.1_pt1 | contig 19512 bp, 18 predicted proteins | sample 811231 | NCBI WGS metagenome assembly MDTE01 (sample SAMN05326651, study PRJNA326480) | marine metagenome | isolation source: seawater | place: Indian Ocean: Red Sea | collected 2010 | reverse complement strand
TGACCGACACCGTGCTGGTCGGGTTTGGCGCGCCGATTCAGGGCGGAACCGACGAGCGGCCCGTCGGTCTCGCACGGGCGAGCTACTCGGCCGGAGAGCTCGGCCGCGAGATCAACGAACTGGGTCTGGGAAACGGGGGCTACCCGTTTCTCGTCTCGCCCGAAGGCCGTTTCATCGTTCATCCGGTCGACGACTTCGTGCGTGCCGGCCAAACCCTGTTCGAGGCGGCCTGGGAGCGGAACGATACGCAGCTGCATGCGCTGGCGATTCGCGCCATCGGGGGCGAGAACGGCTATCTGGATCACATCGACCCGATGACGGGTCAGGCGTCACGCATCCTGTTCCAGCAGCTGCCCGAGGCCGGGTGGGTTCTTGGAGTGGTCTTCTTCACCGCCGAGCTGGGCAACGACGACGAGCGGCGGCGGAGCTTGCTGCATCTGGTGGTGTCGTCGGTTCTCACGGCCCTGCTGCTGATCGTCGTTCTTGCCTTGCGGCTCTCCTCGGGAGTGCGGGCCACCTGGGTGGCGGCCTCGGTTGGCGCAGCGACCGTGGCCACGGCGATCGGCGGCATCTGGTACGCCGCCAGCGTGCACCCGGTGGCTCCGGCGGGCGACATCGCGCCGGTCGTCGACCAGTCGACGCTGGGGCAGTTCATGGCGACCGAGACCATACGGGCCGACGACTTCAATCTCGAGCCGCCCGTGTTCTTGCCGACCGGGGTCTTCTTGCAGTCGATCGAGTTCAACTCGAGCACCAACGTCGAGGTCACCGGCTACGTGTGGCAGCGCTACCACCGGGAGCTCGATACCGACCTGCGACGTGGCTTCGTGCTGCCCGAAGCGATCACGTTCAACGCCAGCGAGGTCTATTCCGAGGTGGTCGGCGAGTACGAACGGGTGGCGTGGTACTTCGACGCGACCTTGCGTCAGAGCTTCAGCTACGAGTTGTACCCGTTCGACCGGCAAGAGGTCTGGTTGCGGTTCTGGCACACCGACTTTGCCCGGAACGTCATCCTGACGCCCGACCTCGACACCTACGACCTCACGAATCCGACGACCCTGCCCGGAGTCGAGCGCGACTTCGTGCTGCCGGGATGGACCGTGACCGCCGCCGGATTCGACTACCGACCGAAGAGCTACAACACGAACTTCGGGATTCCCGAGTACGTCGGGCAGAACAACTTTCCCGAGCTGCACTTCAGCATCAAGGTCAGCCGGCAGTTCCTCGGACCGTTCGTGTCGACGTTCATTCCGCTGATGGTCGTGGCGGCGATGCTGTTTGCGTTGCTGGTGGTGACCTCGAAACACGAGCACCGCTCGAACTGGTTCGGTTTCAAGGCGATTGACGTCATTCTGGGGTGCGCGGCGCTGTTCTTCGTGCTCATCTTCGACCACGCGGCGCTTCGCGAGGAGCTTGGGTCGTCGTCACTCATGTATCTCGAGACGCTCTACTTCGGCCTCTACCTGTCGATTCTGTTCGTGACCGTGAACGCGATCATGTTCGCCACGACGGGTTGGACACTCGTTCAGTTCCGCGACAATCTCTTGCCGAAGGTCCTGTACTGGCCGCTCTACACGGTGGGGTTGTTCACCGTGACGCTGCTGACCTTCTATTGATATGGGTGTTGTCGTTCCTCGTGTCCGCGGGCTCAGGATTCTCGTCGGCCTGACGGTGGCGGTCTGGCAGCTCGGCTGCGCGGGCGGTGTCGATCCGGCGCCGATCCGGATCGGGCTGCTGCATTCGTTCACCGGCAGCATGGCGTCGAGCGAGATCTCTGTCGCCGAGGCGACCCGTCTCGCCGTGACCGAGCTAAATGAACAGGGCGGTCTGCTCGGGCGCCAGATCGAGATAGTCGAAGCGGACGGAGAGTCGTCTCCAGGAGTCTTTGCGGCCCAGGCCGAGCGGCTCATCGTCGACGAGCAGGTCACTGCCGTGTTCGGTTGCTGGACCTCGGCGTCCCGTCGAAACGTGAGACCGGTCATCGACACACACGACCACCTGCTGTTCTATCCGCTGCAATACGAGGGTCTGGAGCAATCGACGAACATCATCTACCTGGGGGCGACGCCGAATCAGCAGATACTCCCGGCCGTCGAGTGGGCGCTCCTGAACCGCTACGACCGGCTCTTCCTGGTCGGGTCGGATTACGTGTTTCCCCGCGCGGCCAACGAGATCATCAAGGACCACGTCGACCTCTGGCGGGGTGAGATCGTGGGTGAGGAGTATCTGCAACTCGGGACGCTCGACGTGGAGGCGGTCATCGACCGGATTGTCGAGACCGAGCCCGACATCATCCTGAACACCATCAACGGGCTCGAGACCAACCAGGCGTTCTTTCAGTCGCTGCGCGCTCGCGGTCTCACCAGCGAGGCGCTGCCGTCGCTTTCCTTCAGCCTGTCCGAGATCGAGCTCGACCGGGACGACGGCTCCATGGTGGGTGACTACGTCATGTGGAACTACCTGCAGGCGCTGGCCACCCCGAGGAACATCGACTTCGTCTCACGGTTTCAGGCCAGCTATGGACAGCAACGGCCGGTCGGCGATCCGATGGCGTCGGCCTATATCGGGGTGAATCTGTGGGCGGCGGCGGTGGAGGCGGCGGGCAGCGTCGAGCCTGACGAGGTCAAGGCGGCCCTTCGGGGTTTGAGCATCAACAGTCCGGCGGGCATGGTGCACGTCGACGAGCAGAACCAGCATCTGTGGAAAACGGTCTGGCTGGGCCAGATCGAGGCAGACGGCATGATTCGTGAGCGCTGGAGCACCGGCATCCCGATTCCGCCCGAGCCTTACCCCGCGACCCGAACCGTGGCCGAGTGGGATGCCTTCCTCGGGGGGCTCCAGGCTGGCTGGAATGGGGCCTGGGAGAATCCCGGGTCGACGGCGCCGTAGCCGAGCCACCCCCTGGTCCACGGGATCGGCTCGCATCGACCCCCCGCTCTGGGTACACTTGGCCGCAATGCGCAGACGCGCGTCCGTCCGGGGCGCCGTTCTCTTGCTGCTGGCGCTCCTGCTTCCCGATACTCCGGTCGCGGCCCAGTCGACTGGCGGCGGAGCCACCTACAGTCCCGACACTCATCGGTGCATGGCCCAGGCGATGTACTTCGAGGCGGGAATCGAGCAGCGTGAGGGCATGCTGGCCGTCGGGTGGGTCGTGCTCAATCGCATGGCACATCCTGGTTTCCCGGCGGGTGTCTGTCAGGTCATTCGCCAGGGTGGCGAGCGGCGCGGCTGCCAGTTCAGCTACTGGTGCGACGGCAAGTCGGACACGCCCTACAACGGGCGGGTCTGGCGACAGGCCAGTCGTGCCGCCCGGGATCTGCTGACCGGCCTCACCGCGGATCCCACCGGAGGGGCGTTGTTCTTCCACGCTGTGTCTCTACGTCGCGTGCCGTGGCGGGTCGAACGGGAGAAGACGACCCAGATCGGCCGCCACATCTACTACCGCTAGTCGAGCAAGGAGCGAGTCATGACCCGCAAGGCTGTCCTCGTCATCGCCACGTGCAGCGTCGTCGCCGGTTTCCTCGGGTGTGGAGCGTCGGTCGATAGCCAGGAGCCTCGACGCCCCAGGAACGCCGAGGAGTTCGACGCCATGTTCCAGGAGCTGAACAACTGGGGGCGCTGGGGCGCGGACGATCAACTGGGCACGATGAATCTCGTGACCCCCGAGAAGACCCGTGAGGCAGCGGCGCTGGTGGAGAGTGGTCGCACCGTCTCGTTGTCGCACAACCCGATGAAGGACGAGTTCGTCGACAACCCGGACGCCGCGTTCAACCACACCATGGGGCGCACGTTCCGGAGTGACACGTTCGAGTTCACCTATCACGGCTATGGCGTGAGCCACATCGATTCGTTGTGTCACTTTCTCTGGAACGACCGGATGTACAACGACATCGACCCATCCGAGAGCAGTGCCGAAGGCTGCGGCAAGCTGGGGATCGAGAATCTCAAGCAGGGCATCATCACCCGCGGGATCCTGCTCGACTTTCCGCGTCTGAAGGGCGTCGATTATCTCGAGCCCCAGACGCCCATCTATATCGAGGACATCGAGGCCTGGGAAGCGATGGCCGGTATCGAGGTGTCACCCGGTGATGCCATCTTCGTTCGGACTGGACGCTGGGCGCTCCGGGCCGAACAGGGGCCGTTCGCGGTGTCGGGCAACAGCGCCGGTCTCCATGCCTCGGTGCTCCCCTGGATCAAGGAGCGCGGGGTGGCACTGGTGGGCAGCGACGTCGCCACCGACGTGATGCCGTCGCTGGTCGAAGGCGTCGGCCAGCCGGTGCATACGATGTTGATCGCCGGCTTCGGCACCAACATCTTCGACAACATGGATCTCGAGGCGCTGGCGGAGGCGGCGGCCGAGGAAGGCCGCTGGGAGTTCATGCTGACGGCAGGACCGATTCCGGTCGACGGCGGCACCGGTTCGCCCTTGAATCCGATCGCGGTGTTCTAGTTACTTGACGGGGCTTCGCCCCGATCCCACGCGGTCGATACGGCGTTGCCTGGCACGGAGAATACCGAGTTGCAGCGATACGAGACGGTCGACGAGTACATCGCCGGCGCGGAGCGCTGGCAGGACGAGCTGGTCCGGCTGCGCGAGATCCTGGGCGGCACCGTGCTCGAGGAGACCGTCAAGTGGGGTGCCCCTGCCTACACCCACGAGGGCAAGCTGGTGGTCGGCATCGGCGCCTTCAAGGAGTGGGTCGCGCTGTGGTTCCACCAGGGGGCCCTGCTCGAAGACCCCGACGGAGTGCTCATCAACGCTCAGGAAGGCACGACGAAGGCGCTCCGCCAGTGGCGCTTCACTGGCAAGCGAGAGATCAAGGCGGCTCGAATCAAGGCCTACGTGAAGGAGGCGGTGGCGCTGCAGGAGGCGGGGCAGGTCATCAAGCCCGCGCGCCGGAAGCCCCTGACCCTGCCGGCCGAGCTGGTCGCGGCGCTCAAGAAGAGCAAGAAGGCCACGGCCGGCTTCGAGGGGCTGTCTCTGTCCAAACAGCGTGAGTATGCCGACCACGTGGCCGGAGCCAAGCGGGCCGAGACCCGCGCCAAACGCCTCCAGAAGGTCCTGCCGATGATCGCGGCCGGGGTCGGTCTGAACGATCGCTATCGCGGCTAGGCGCTCGACCAGACCAGACCCGGCCTTCGTTCACTTCGTGGACCTATCGTCGGCGCCCTCGACTCCGCTTCTTGCCCTTCTGACTCTTGCTCTTCGAGTCGCTCTTGGCGCTGGCGCTCTTGCTCTTTCCACTCTTGCTCTTCTTGCTCTTGCTCTTTCCCGGATCCGGCCCGGGATCCGGTGGCGCTTCGATGGTGAAGCTCGTCTCGGCGTTCGCCTCCGGGCAGGTGACGCTGTCGAGGCCCGACAGGATGTCGCCGGCCGTACAGGTGATGGCCAGGGTCGCATCCGCTGCGTAGGTGCCGGCGTTGCCGCTGAACTGGATCACCGGCGGGGTCGCGTCCCGCTTCAGGCTTACCGTCTCGCTCGCGTCGCCGCCCTCGGAACTGGCCTGACAGGTGATGTCGACGCCCGCCGTGTCCGTACTGATGGTGACCTCATCGCAACCGGTGGCCGTCACGTCCGAATCCGGGTCGGTCACGTCCCAGCTCACCGTGACATCGGACGTGTACCACCCGGCCCCGCCGAGCGTGCCCGTCACCGTGGGGACGATCACCGGTGGTGTGGTGTCGGGAGGGACGCACGGGGTTCCAGCCAGCTCCTTGATCTCGCACTCACCGAGCGCTCGGTCGTAGAGCCGTACCTCGTCCATGGCACCCTTGAACTTCTCCCAGGGGTACTGGGGCCGGGAGAGGTCGACGTCTGGGCGTTGCAGTCCGAAGAACAGGTCTCCCCCTACCTGGGTGATGCCGCCCTGGACCAGGACGCTCCCCACCTCCACACCGTTGATGAAGGACCGGACCACGTTGCCGTCGTAGGTGCCGGCCATGTGGGCCCACTCGTTGACGTCCCAGGTCCCGGTGCCGCCGAAGGCGGCGGTGTAGGTGGTGCCTCCGCCATAGCCGAGATACATCGAGAGCCCGGCTGATCCGGCCTGGTCGGTGTTCAGATAGAGGCTGTATGAGTTGTATGGCGGCACCCACGGGCCAGTCTTCGGCTTGCTGACCACCGTACCCGAGTACCAGGGCGCCTCGGTCTTGACCCAGGCCGCCACGGTCACCTGCCCCACTGGCTGGTGCCGTTGTTGGTGTTGGCGGTCACCGCGTGCTGGTTGCGCAAGTCGGCCGTGTCTTTGCCGGCCGCCGCCGTGCGGTGTCGGAGCCGTCGTTGGCGCCGGGTCCCGGGCGCACGGTCACTGTGGACGTCTGGGCATCTGCCGGAGCGATGATTCCGGCCAGCGATGCCGCGGTCACCATGGTTGTCACGACGAAGCTGTGGCGAAGTGTCAAGGCGGTCTCCTCCTGAATCGTCCGCTGCGGCAGGGGAGCATGGTGTTGACCGAGAGCGACGGCTCTCAGGCTGGGGAGCGTCGGTTACCTCAATCCGAGGGATGTGGGGCGCACAAGTCCCTTCTGCTGACGGATGTCCGTCGCCTCCTTGGACTCTTCGAGGCGGCAGGAGCGGCTGTGCTGAGGGTGGTCAAGGGCCGCGTAGATCGAACAACGGCTCGGCGACCGTCATCCTGGCCTGATGTTCCTCGACGGCGGCGAGCACCCGTTCCAGCACCTCAGGCCGGTCGGCCGCGATGTCGTACCGCTCACCAACATCCACACTGAGATCGAAGAGCAGCGGCGGGTCATGGTCGGTCCGCTCCGGCGGAAGCCCGTAGCGGCCCTGGGTGACGAAGTGCACCTTGAACTGATCCTGCCGGAAGGCGAACAGCTCGCCCATCCGGTAGTAGGCCATCGTGCGCCGCGGTCCGGCCGCGTCAGGCGACTCGAAGAGCACCGGGCTCAGGTCGACCCCGTCGATCGGACGGTCGGTGGGCACGTCGCCTCCGGCCAGCCCGATGGCGGTGGTGAACAGATCCATGCCCGAGCCGATGGCGTTGGTCACGCCAGGCTCGATGTGCCCCGGCCAGCGGAAGATGCCCGGCACCCGCATGCCACCCTCGAAGGTCGTCCCCTTGCCGTGCCGAAGCGGGCCCGAAGACCCGCCGTGGGTGTCGAAGCTGGTCCACGGGCCGTTGTCGCTGGTGAAGACCACGAGCGTGTTGTCACTCAGGCCCAGTCGGTCGAGGGTGTCGAGCACCATCCCCACCGCATCGTCGATCTCCTCGATCACGTCACCATAGATGCCGCCGGCGCTGTGATCCTCGAAGGCGGGCGACCGGAAGAGCGGCATGTGCGGCATCGTGTGCGGCAAATACAGGAAGAACGGTTGCTCCTGGTGTCGTTCGATGAAGGCGGCCGCCTCCTCGCCGTAGCGTCGGGTGATCGTCCGCTGGTCGGCCGGTCGTTCGAGCTCCTCCTCGTCCCGTATCAACGGCACCTGCCAGTACTCGACTTCGGGGTTGAAGTAGGCGGTCCGGTTGGCCAGCCCCTCCGGGAGGTTCCAGTCCATGTCGTTCGAGTAGGGGATCCCGAACCAGGTGTCGAAGCCGTGCCGGGTGGGCAGGTATTCGGGCAGGTGTCCCAGATGCCACTTGCCGACGATGCCGGTCGCATAGCCCACCTCCCGGAGCGCCTCGGCCAGCGTGACTTCGTTGGCGGGGAGCCCGGAGTGTGAGTCGGGGAAGAAGACCCCCTGCCGTCGCCCGAACATGCCGCTCCGTAGATGGATCCGCCCGGTCAGCAGGGCCGCGCGGCTCGGCGAGCAGACCGGCGCCTGCGCGTAGAAGCTGGTCCAGCGCTGCCCCTCGGCTGCCATCCGGTCGAGATGTGGCGTGCGGATGTTGGGGTGGCCGTAGACGCCGAGGTCGCCATAGCCGAGGTCATCCGCGGTGATGATGACGATGTTCGGCGGCCCCGGTTCGACCGGCTCGGAGACCGGTCGGGGGGCGCCGCAGGCGGCGATCGACAGCGTCAGGGCGCCAAGCAGGGCCGAGGAGCGAACACGCATCGGTGGATACTGCCACATCGGGCCGCGGTGGCCGTGTTCGGAGTGCCTGGGCATATTCACCGGGCGGCTACGTATAGAGAGGTAGGAGGCACTGGATGGGACTGATCAACTGGATCTTCGACATCTATCAGCACAGCAAGATCGACGAAGCGCGGAAGGAAGCGATGGAGGCGCGGCTGGAGGCGGCTCGCATCAACCAGGGTGGCTCGGTCGATGCGCAGCGGCTGGAACGCGCGATGGGTGAGCTGGCGCTCGCCACCAAGACATTGCAGCGGCTGATGGTGGAGAAGGGTGTCTGCACCCACGACGAGCTCAGGAACACGCTCCTGAAGGTGGACGGCGAGGACGGCGTCCATGACGGACGCTCACCGATATAGGCGGGTTACGGGGTTTGGCCGAGAGCGCTCTCGCCCGGCCCTTCGACGCAGCCGAGCCCCCTCGTGCCGTGGCCAGACTCATCGAAGGTATAGAGCATGAGCATGGCGTGGTCGAGTGAGGCTGGTGCCTGGCAGTAGGTCACGGTCCAGAACAATGAGCCGTGAGCCCTGACGATGGCATCCAGGCTCACCGCGATCGAGCTCCCCAGCGGGGTCGAGAACTGGTGCGCGGCGTCGGGGGTTCTGGCGGCGAACTGCTCGAGGTCCGGCGGGTAGCGGTCAGGGTGCATGGCTTCCATGACGAGCTCGAGCGCCCTCGTCATCCGGGCGTCGTCGAGTTCGCTCGTGACCATCGGCTGATGGAGGAAGTGGTCCTGGTCGATCCACGCCACCAGAGGACGTAGGACGATGACACCGTCCGACTCGGCCCAGACGTACCGCGGGTCGGCTCGCACGAGCAGATCGAACGCCTCGCCGAGGGTGCGGCCGCTCAAGCGGATCTCTCCAGTGATCTCGGATTCAGGAAGGCGTCTGCCCCGGCACCTGTCCGGAAGCGCCTCGATGCCCATCGGCGTCTGGGTGGACCAGGCGAGGCGCTGGGCGATCGCCGGAGTCAGACAGGGGTCCAGCGGCAGGTCGTATTTCAGGCCGAACTCGGTGATGACGACGTCGGTTGGAGAGACCACCGGCGTGTCATCTGGAGAGGCGGGTTGCGCCGCCACGGTCGCCGCCACGAGCGCGATCGCGGTCGTCAGGCCGAGTCGCCGGGTGAGCTTTCGCACCAGACCTGTCCTCCCGGGTGAGTCTCGATTCTAGCCGTGCCGATGCGGGGCGTATAGTGGGCGCATGATCAGAACGACGCTCTTCGCCACGGCATGCCTCGCGCTTGGGTTCGGGACGGCCATCGGCCAGCCCGAGGTGCTGGTCATTGGCGGCGAAGGCCGGCACTGCGGCGAGGACCCGCACTGCATCAACCGGCTCCATCCGGACATCCCGATGGCGGCCCGCGCCGAACCGGGGCAGACCATCCTGTTCCGGGCGCGGAACGCCAGCGACTTCGCGCTCGACCCCGCCGATACCTACGACGATCCCCGGCAGGGCGACCCTGCCATCGGCACGGTGCATCCACTGACCGGGCCGGTTCACATCGTCGGGGCCGAACCGGGTGACGTCCTGGCGGTCACGCTGCTCGACATCGACCCCGGACCGTTCGGCTACACCTCCGTCAGTCCGATCGGCTTCGTCTCGGACCACGTCACGGGGGCGTTCCGTGCCGAGTGGCGGCTCAGCCGGATAGAGGCGGTCAGCGACGACGTACCTGGGGTCCGGATCCCGAACGCGAGCTTCCCGGGCATCGTGACGGTGCTGCCGGGTCGAGATGAGCTCGACGCGATGCTGTCACGGGAGAGCGAGTTGCGTGCGCTGGGCGGGGCCGGGTTCGCCCCGCACCCACTACACGCCTCGCCTGATGCCGTCTGCGGACCGAATGGCTCGGCCGCGTCGGAGTGTCTCCGCACCCTTCCGCCGCGTGAGCATGGAGGCAACCTCGACATCCGCTATCTGCAGGTGGGGGTCACGCTGTATCTGCCCTGCTACGTCGAGGGGTGTGGCCTCGCCATCGGCGATCCGCATTTCGCCCAGGGTGACGGCGAGGTGTCGGGGACGGCGATCGAGATGGACGCGGACTTCACCGTCACGACACGGCTGATCAAGGACGGACCGGTCCTGGGCCGCGGGCCGCACTACGAGGGGCCCGCCAGGGTGCTCGACATCCCGTCCCGGCGGTTCTACGCCACCACCGGCTTTCCCCTCAAGGCGGTGGGGGAGATTCCCCCCGACCTGCGCTACCTCGGTGCGAACGAGCGGATCGCGGGGCTCCGGAACCTGTCGAAGGACGTGTCGCTGGCGGCGCGGAACGCGCTGCTCGAGATGATCGAGTACATGACCACGACCTACGGACTGACCCCCGAGCAGGCGTATGTCGTGGCCAGTGTCGCGGTCGATCTCCGGATCGGGCAGCTCGTGGATGCCCCGAATGTCGGGGTCACGGCACTGCTCCCGCTCGACATCTTTGCGGACCGGTAGCCCCGTCGCCAAAGCCCAAAGCCCGAGGCCGGGGACCGCGTTTACCTGAAGCTCACTCCAAGTTTGCTCGGAAAGTCCTCTGGCACGTCCTGGGTCACCTTGCCGGTGGCGGCCCACTCCGCGCCTCGCTGAATCAGCGTGCTGAACCCGACACAGTCCATCGCTGGCCAGGGGCTGGAACCGGGCGTGGCGCCGCCGTCCACGTGGCCCAGGGCGGTCCCGAACACCCGGCCCCGACCGTAGGTCACCGTATGGACCATCGGCTCGTGGTCACCGGTGCCGTGGGTCCGCTCGCCCCAGTGGGCCTCGCGCGCCGGATCCGAGTAGGCGGTGGCCAGGATGGTCACGTTCTTCCCGGGGCCGCGCTGGTTGCTGTAGAGCTCGTCGGTGCCGTGCAGCCAGATGGGCGGCAGGCCGCGCATCACCGGGTGATCCGGTTCGCGCGTCACCACCTCGTACTCGTGGGCGTCGACGCATTCGCCAGCGTGGCCGGGGCTGTGGTCCAGCACCAGTTTGCCGTCGCGATACTTCACAAAGGGACCAGCACTCTCGTCTCGACCACCCCACCCGCCGAAGCCCATCATCTCGTTGAACGCCACCCAGTCCTTGAAGGTGTGGTTGACGGCGTGGCCGTAGACCATGCCGCCGCCGTTTTCCATGTAGCGCTCGAATGCCCGCTCGGTCGACGCGGGCCACCGGTCGCCGTTGTACTCCAGGACGACGACGTCGTAGGCGTCGAAGTCGGGCGCGAACCCGCTCATGTCCTCGCCACTGGCCGGGCTCACCACGAGGTCGACCTCGAACAGTCCCGTCTCTTCGAGTATCTCGACATAGTGCGCGCTCAGTACCTCCCAGCCGTGGTTGTTCTGGCCGGTCAGCACCATGGCCCGCAGCGGGTCGTCCTGTGCCGCCGCTGGCGGGGCGGCGACAAAGAGGGTCAGCGCAAACAGGGAAGACAGGGTTCGACGGTTCATGCGCGTCAGGGTGGCACAGAACCCTCTGCGTCGTCACCCCTCGGTCGCCTCGATGGCGACACGCTGGCCCTAACGGCGCTGAATGGCGATCCGCTGGTGTATGTCGGGTAGTGACCTATTCGGGCGGCGCAATCCGTCGCAGCTCGTCGCCTAACCCGACCACTGCCGTCAGATGGTCGCCGAGGGACGACTCATTGTGCGCGCCAGACCTGATGATCACGAAGCCGCCGTCGGGAAGCGCGACGAAGGGATGGGGATTGAAGCTGACGAGGTTGGCCTCGAACCGGACCTCCGGTGGGCTGAGCCGGGGCTCCGGGCCAGGTTCGACCCTGGCGGCCAGGATACGCTCGAGATTGGCTCCGCCCACCTGCATGAAGTACAGCTCGCGCCCATCCTGGCTCCACTGTGGAGACAGACCGCCCCCGTTCGAGACCCTGGTCTCCGGACCGTCGGGATACTCGCGGACCCAGATCTCCTGCCGGTCGTTGACGGTTGACTCGTAGGCGAGCAGGCGACCGTCGGGAGACACCTGTGCGTTGATGTCGCGACCTGGCGACTGCACCAGCGGGGTCTGTTCGCCATCCGGGCCGAGCCGCCACAGGTCCGTGGCGCCGGCGGTCCCCAGGAACATGTGCTGGTACACCAGTTCATCGCGCTGCGCGACCCAGCTGGCGGCCTCGAACCACTCGTCGCTGCTCAGCAGCAGCTCCGGCTCGCGCATGCTCCCGTCGCTCGCCAGCCAGACGAGATCGCGGGTGCTTCCCGGAGGGTCGGTCGTGAACACCACCCGGCTGCCGTCATGAGTCCAGACCGGGCGAGCGTTGTTACCCTCCTGGATCAGCGGCGTCGGTGGTCGCCCGTCGAGCGGCGCGATCCAGATCTCACCGCGTTCCGACGGCCCGCTGGCCAGCACGATCTGGTCGCCAGACGGTGACAGCTGCATATGCCTGGCGTTCTGGAAGCCCTCGTTCCCAAGCGTTCTCAGGTCGCCGCCCTCGCGGTTCACGAGCATCAGCTGGTCGTCACCAGAGATGCCGGTCGAGGTCGATACGTAGACAAGCGAGCCGTCGGCGGTCACGGCGAAGTTCGCCGCGCCGCCGCGTGTGAACGTCAGCAGATCCTCTGCCAAACGTGTCGGCTCGCCAGTCAACGACAGCGAGTCGGGGTCGAACGGCGCCGCCCACAGCTCGGTGTCGCGGCTGAAGACGACATGGCCGCTGGAGGCGTACTGAGCAGCCGTTCCGTCGGTCAGTCGACGCTCCTCGCCGCTGGTCAGCGAGCGTGCCACCAGGTCGGCGGTGTCCATGGTGCCTCGCCACCGCATGTAGAACACCACGTCGGTGCCGGGAGCGTGCGTCGGCCACCGGTAGGTGGTCACCCCGTCTTCGACCGGGCCGTCGGTGTGGCCGCTGGCAGCGCGTCCCAATCGACCGGACGGGTCAGGACGTGCGCCATCGTTTCCGAGACGTCGTCGCCGGCGAACGTCTTCCGGCCGGTGAGCAGCTCGTACAGCACGGCGCCGAACGCCCAGATGTCGGCTCGCTTGTCGACCGGCTTCCCGTTGGCCTGCTCAGGCGCCATGTAGGCTGCGGTGCCGATCACCATCCCCATCTGGGTGGCGGCGGCGGTGAGTGAGATGGTGGGCGAGAGCGACTGTCCGGCGTCGTCCACCTCGGGCTGAAACGCCTTGGCCAGGCCGAAGTCGAGCACCTTGACGGTGCCGTCGTCGCGCACCTTGATGTTGGCCGGCTTCAGGTCGCGGTGGATGATGCCGGCGTCGTGTGCGGCTTCGAGGGCTTCGGCGATCTGGCGGGCTATTGAGAGGGCGTCCTCTAACGGCAGGCCGGTAGCCGCCCCGTCAGGCTTCGGGCTTCAGGCTTCGGGCGCTCAAGGAGATCGGCGAGGGTGGGGCCTTCGACCAGTTCGAGAACGAGGGCTCTGGTGTTGTCGGAGTCTTCAAGGCCGTGGATGCCGGCGATGTTCGGGTGGTTCAGCGAGGCCAGCACCTCGGCCTCGCGCTGGAACCGGGCCAGCCGGTCGGCGTCGTCGGCGAAGGCGTCAGGCAGCACCTTGAGCGCTACCTCGCGGTTCAGCTTCGTGTCGCGGGCGCGGTACACCTTCCCCATGCCGCCTTCGCCAAGCGGGTCGCCCACCTCGAAGGGGCCCAGGCTGGCGCCGGGGGTGAGCTCTGACATGGCGGGATCAGTTCGTAGTGAGCGCGGCGATCACGGCGATCAGCACGGTGAACTGGACGCCGAGCAGCCAGAAGAACTGCGTCGACATCCGGTCGTCGAGGCGGGTGATCTTCAGGTCAAGGGTATCGAACCTCGCGTCGACTCGATTGAAGCGTTCATCTACGGCACGGAATCGCTCGTCGATGGTCTGGAACCGCTCGTCGATGGTCTGGAAACGCCGATCGACGGCGCTGAAACGGTCGGCCATCGTGGTCCGCAGTTCGCTGAGTGCGTCTCGGACCTCGCCAAAGCCGTGTGAGTGCTCTTCCACTCTGCCTTCCAGATAGGCCACCCGCTCATCGAGCGTGGTCTTCATGACGCGACTCCTGACTGCGGCGGGTAGCGACCTCATTGTAGCCACACCGCCTCGGCTGGGATCAGCATTCCGCGTGCCGGGTCGGCTCGGTACCGAATCGGTCGTCTCGAGGTGCGTGGTGGTCGCTTCTGCGATCGGCGGCGATCGGACGTGGTGAAGAACCTGCGACGGCCAGATAGAATGGCCAGCGACCAAGGAGCAACAGGATGACCATGCTGAGCAGGCGGGAGTGGCACAAGCTGATGGCGGCGGGCCTGGTGGCCGGCGTCGGGCAGGCGCTGCCCCGAGCACAGGTGCAAGAGTCGCGGATCGCGGGCGTCCTCGTCGGGGCGCAGAGCTACAGCTTCCGCGATCGTGACCTGCAGGGGGTCATCGACGGCATGGTCGAGGTGGGGATCTCGAGCTGCGAGCTCTTCGAACCCCATCTGTTTCCGGGCGGCCTGCGGATGGACCGGGAGGTGGTGCGTGAATGGCGCTACACCACTGGTCCGGAGTATTTCACGGACGTGCGGGACCGGTTTGCCGATGCCGGCCTGACCATCGACAGCTACAACGTCAGCTTCAAGGACGATTTCACCGACGCGGAGATCTACGCCGGGTTCGAGGCGGCGAAGGTGCTCGGCGCCCCCGCCATCACCTCGTCGGCGCACGTGAACAGCGTGCCCCGAATTGCGCGGATGGCGGCCGAGCACGGCATTCCGGCGGCGATGCACAACCACTCGGGAGTCCACTTCAACGAGTTCTCGAGTCCGGAGCAGTTCGCGGCGGCGATGGCCCAGGGCGACGGGCAGTCGATCACCGTCAACCTCGACATCGGGCACTTCGTGGCCGCCAACCACGACCCGGTTGCCTATCTGCGTGAGCACCACGCGCAGATCACGGCGCTGCACATCAAGGACCGACGGCGGAACGAGGGACCGAACACGGTCTGGGGCGAGGGCGATACCCCCATTGGTGAGGTGCTGCGTCTGGTGCGTGACGAGGGGTGGGACATCCCCTGCAACATCGAATACGAGTACCGGGGTGGCGACACGATCGAGGAGATGAAGCGCTGCTTCGAGTTCGCTCGTCGGGAGCTTGAAGCGTGATCGGTACGCCCCGGCGGGACTGAAGTCCCGCCCTGCAGAGTCACCCGATGACCTCGACGATCCGCGTCAAGCTCTCGGCCATGATGTTCCTGCAGTTCTTCGTGTGGGGCGCTTGGTCCGTGCCGGTGGGCACCTACCTGGGCCAGACCCTCGGGTTTCAGGGGCAGGAGATCGGCCTGGCCGTCGGCACCGGCGCCGTGGCCGCCATGATCTCGCCGTTCTTCGTCGGAATGGTGGCCGACCGTTACTTCGCCAGCGAGAAGCTGCTGGCGGTGTTGCACATCGTCGGAGGCGGGTTCCTGCTGCTGGTGTCGTCGCAGACCACGTTCGGCGCCTTCTACGTGGCGTTGCTTCTTTATGCGTTGTGCTACATGCCGACGCTCGCGCTGACCAATTCGCTGTCGTTTCACCAGATGACGGAGCCGTCACGCGAGTTTCCGCCGATCCGGGTGTTCGGCACCATCGGCTGGATCGTGGCCGGTCTGGCCGTGGGGTTTCTCGGGCTGGAAGACACGGCCCGCCCGCTGCAGATTGCGGCGGTGGCCTCCCTCGCGCTGGGCCTCTTCAGCCTGGCGTTGCCCCACACCCCACCCGCCAAGGCGGCCACCCGGGTCACGGTGCGCGATGTGCTCGGGCTCGATGCGCTGAAGCTGTTGCGCGAGCCGTCGTTCGCCGTGTTCGTGGTCGGCTCACTGCTGGTCTGTATCCCGCTGCAGTTCTATTACGCCTTCGCCAACCCGTTCCTGAACGAGATCGGGGTGGTGAACGCCGCCGGCAAGATGACCCTCGGGCAGATGTCCGAGCTCGGGTTCATGCTGGCGATGCCGCTCTTCTTCCGACGTCTCGGCGTCAAGGGCATGCTCCTGGTCGGGATGGCGGCCTGGGTCAGTCGCTATCTGCTCTTCGCGTGGGGTGACAACGGCTCGCTGGTCTGGATGCTCTATGGCGGCATCCTGCTGCACGGCATCTGCTACGACTTCTTCTTCGTCACGGGGCAGATCTACGTCGACCAGAAGGCGCCGCCCGATCTGCGGGCCGCCGCGCAGGGACTCATCGCGTTCGTCACCCTCGGCGTGGGCATGCTCATCGGCTCCTGGCTGTCGGGCCGGGTCGTCGACGTGTACGTGCAGGGCGATGGCCACGCCTGGGACCGGATCTGGCTCGTCCCCGCCCTCTGGGCCGCCGCCGTCCTGGTCCTCTTCGCCGTGGCCTTCCGCGATCGGGGTGGCGCACCAGCTGAAACACCCGCCGAGGCCTCATCTGTCCCGGCCTAGCCCCTACACTCCTCCCAAAGCCCAAAGCCCAAAGCCCAAAGCCCAAAGCCCAAAGCCCAAAGCCCAAAGCCCACGGACCGGCCGACCCCTAGGGCTCTCTGCTCAAACGGCCGGAGAGGTATCCCAGATTGATCAACGCCCGGTCGACCAGGCGTTCGCCTGCACCCACCTCGACGATGGTCGATGAATCGGCGCCGTAGCCGCCCTCGGCCGCGGCCTTGATGGTGGGGAAGTAGCCCAGATGGCCGTTCGAGTAGCCGACGAACAGCGTGGTGGGCACGATGCTCTCCTCCGACAGACGGAGGCCGTGTTCTATGAAGAACTCGCCCGGGAACGTGGCCAGAGCCAGGTTGGGGCCAATCATGACGGTGCTGATCTCCGCCGACGATTCGCGCTCGTACCGCTCGAGGTAGTCGGCTCGCACGGACCCCCGGATCTCGGGGTCGTCGAGGTCCCAGCGCGCCCCGATCTCGACCCGCTCGACACCGAGTGAGAGCGACTCCACCTCTTCGAACACCATCCCCTGTCGGATCCGGACCGCGGCGGCTCCGACGGTCTCGCCCATCCGGGTCATCTGCTCGAAGGCGCCTTCATCGAGCGGCGTCTTGTCCCAGAAGGGGTTGATGTCGCCCGCCGCGCCCTGGAGGAACAAGGCCATCCCGCCGATCTCCTCCTCGACATGGGCAACCATGGCGCCTGGGTAGTCGGCCGAATACTCCAGGTTGTCCGGGCCAAGCACCACCGGGTGCACGGCCAGGTGGACCAGGGTGGCGATGGGCTCATCGAGGGGCGTGTTGAAGGCGACCACCCAGACTCGCTTGTCGACAGGGCTGGTCGGGATGCCGGCGCGGTTCTCCCACAGCATCTCGACCCGGCCATCGATGCTGACCCGTCGTCGATTGTGTCCGACGTCGATCCGGTTGAAATCGACGCTGAGCCGGGCTGGCGTGCGGGCCGCATGCGCCTCTCCGATCACCGCGGCGATCCGTTCGGGCAGCGCCTCGGCCCAGGAGGCCTCACCCTCGGGAAACGCCGGATCGAACCGGGGCCCGGAGTGGGTGTGCGAGGCGGTGAGGTGGATGGCGTCGAGGCCCAGCTCGGGTGACACGGCGTTTCGGACCGCGGTGGTCAGGGGCGTGTCGGCATAGCCCAGATCCAGCGTCACCCAGGCGAGCGCGTCGTCGCCCACCTTGAGCACGATCGCCTTGGCCCACAACGGGTCGTGACTGCCGGTGGCCACCTCCTGGCCTCGCGCGCCGTAGCCATACATCCGGGCCCCGGGCGGAGGCGTCACGTCGACCTTCGCGACCCCGACCTCGAGCTGGGCCCTCGCGGGCAGCGCGACCGCGACGAGGAGGGTCAGCGTCGCCAGCCCCGTGAACCCCATCCGGGTTGTCGTGCTCATCCGTATCTCTCCTACCGGCAGGTCTCGCGATCATAGTTGAGCGTCAGGGGCAGCGGTAGACGCCACGTGTGATAGTCTCATATCGAATTCGATAGGAGAGTCCAATGGCCACCGAGAAGCTCGACCTGCTCATCCTGAAGACGCTGGCGCTCGAGTCGCGTCACGGCTACGGCATCGCCCAGCGGATCGAGCAGGTCTCCCAGGGCGTGTTTACCGTGACGCTTGGGGCGCTCTCCCCCGCGCTCGAGCGTCTCGAGCGCCGCGGGGCCATCCGCTCGAAGTGGGCGCAGTCGGAAAACAACCGACGTGCCAGGTATTACGCCCTGACCCCCGCCGGTCGCCGTCGCCTGGCCGACGAACGGGCCGAATGGGAGCGGGTGGCCGACGCGATGGCCAAAGTGCTGGAGGCCTAGTGGTGCATGGATTGAAGCGACGCTGGCGAGAGCTGTTCCAGCGCGGTCAGGTGGACCGGGAAGCGGTCGACGAGCTCGAACAGCACGTCGAGCTCGCGGTGGCCGACAAGGTCCGGGCCGGGCTGACGGAAGCCGACGCCCGGCGCGAGGTCCGGCGCGAGCTTGGACAGATCGGTGTGGTGCGCGACCGTCTGGCCGAGGGCCGGTCCGGGTTCCGGATCGAGCTGTTCCTTCGTGAGGTCGTCTACGGGTGGCGGGCTCTGCGCCGTGCCTCCGGGACCACCGCGCTCTCGGTGCTCACCATCGGGCTCGGTATCGCGATGTCGACCACCCTCTTCACCCTGGTCGATGGGGTGGTGCTGCGGCCCCTGCCGTATCCCGAGGCCGACCGGCTCGTCCGTATCTTCGATAGCAATCCCTCGCTCGGACTCGACCGTACGGGGGCGGCGAGCGGCAACATCGGCGACTGGCGGCGCGAAGCCCGCCGGTTCGATGGGATCGCCGGCTACTACCTCATGGGGCGGACGCTCAGCGTGGACGCCGAAGCGGACATGCTGCTCACGGCCCAGGTCAGCACCGACTTCTTCGGCCTGAGCGCCGTGGAGCCGCTGCTGGGGCGCGCCTTCACACCCGAGGAGACCCTGGCGGCGCAATACAGCCCGGCGTCGGCCCCGATCGGCGTCGACCCGGTGGTCATCCTGGGCCACGAGGTGTGGCAGCAGCGTTTTGGCAGCGATCCGGGTGTGATCGGTCGGACGGTGGATCTCGAGCGACGTCCATTCCGGGTGGTCGGGGTGATGCCCGAGGGCTTCGCGCTCCCCGAGGCGGGGGTCGAGCTGTGGATTCCGTGGGACCTCTCCGGCGACCGGCCCCGCGACCAGCACTATCTGGGGGCCATCGGTCGACTCGCGCCCTCGACGACGGTGGGGCAGGCCAGCGACGACCTGAACCGGGTGGCGATGGCGCTGGGTGAACGGTTCCCCGAGACGAATGCGGGCTGGAGGGTGCGGCTGAGCCCGCTGGTCGACGAGGTCGTGGGCGACTCGGCCCGGCTGCTCTGGCTCCTGTTTGGCGCGGTCGGACTGGTGCTGGTGGTGGCGTGTGCCAATGTGGCTCTGCTTTCAGTCATGCGAGGGCTCGAACGATCGACCGAGCTCGCCGTGCGGCTGGCGCTCGGCTCGACACCGGGGCGTCTGCTCCGTCAGTTCTGGATCGAGGCGGCGCTCGTGGCGGGGGTCGGCGGCGTCGTCGGCGTCGGCCTCGCCGTGGCCGGGCTACGGCTGCTTCCCGCCGTGGCACCGAATCTGCCGCGGCTCGACGAGATCGGATTCG
>MDTE01020372.1_pt1 | contig 19512 bp, 12 predicted proteins | sample 811231 | NCBI WGS metagenome assembly MDTE01 (sample SAMN05326651, study PRJNA326480) | marine metagenome | isolation source: seawater | place: Indian Ocean: Red Sea | collected 2010 | reverse complement strand
TGCCGGGCCAGATCCTGGCAGCCCAGATGCAGCACCAGACCATCTTCCGGATAGGTCCAGATAAATTCTGGATCGCGCCGTTTCAGTGCTTCGATCTCAAAGGCTTCAAGCTGGGTTTTGCGTTCATCCCAGTTGACCAGTGCCTGCCGGAGCATCTGAAGCAGTTGATCTGGATTGCGTGTGGCTCGACTGCCGAGGAGTTCGCCCGCTGTCGTCGTCACGTACAATCCCTGATGATTCTTCCCGTGCTTTGTATCTGTTCTTCGAGCATGGGCGTCTGCATAGGAATACTGGTATCGTCCCTGCCAGCTTACGAGGCGCAGGAACTGCCCTTCTTCGTCGTCCTGGTTCTGCAAGCGGGTGTTGTCCACCGCCACCGGCACGAATCTCTCATTCAAAAGCCGAACGACTTGGGGATTGGAGAATACGAGCTCACGGCCCGCTATGCCATTGTTTCACACGCATCCAAGGGGATGTCCGTTCATCGCCCAGATGAAAATCGGCTTCCCCTCCCGTGCTGCCTGCTGTCGGCCTTCCCAGAGTTCTCCGAGCCAATTCACTTCTGTCCAAGACTCCTCGGATTGCCCTGCAGGCCCGTTAGAGGAATGCGCTCGCGGCTTGCAGGCCGCGAACAATTCCGCGAATGTTTCTTCTGTTAGAGGCGGCGGGGCATTGATAATATCTTGCTGGTGCACGATATAACTCCTTGCTTGGGTTGGCTATATACTTCAATCTCCACACAACATTCGATTCTCTTTCCCCGGGTCGTTAGGAGATCCTGCATATCCCAGAGACCCATTCGCCGATCAGCGCTGAGACCGGGGCATCAACGCAGTCCTGCAGGCGGTCGGTATAGGATAGCAGTTTGTTGGTCTTCCTCGCTCTCGACTGTACAGAGCGGATGCGCGTGGAGCTTTGGGCAAAACGGTGACTTAGATTCAGCTAGGGCAATTCCCAGAGGATACTTTCGAGCGCAGCCCTGCCGCTCGATGCGATCCATACTTGCGCATAAGCCATCGCGGAGTCGTCCTCTTGCCCTTCGCGGAATTTCTCTTCGATCGCGAGTGCTTTTTCCCTTGGGGAAAAATACGCTTCTATTCCGTAATTCATGAAGAGCGAAACCGTTTGGTCTTCTCGATAGAAATGCTGGACTCGACCGCGAATGTAAATTCCTTCTTCCGGAGCTTCAGCGGTAACATTAATCGCGCGGAATATACCGTTGCGCTCTGTTAAGTGCACGTAGGCCACAGCACCTGTTTTGAGGTGTAGCGTTTCGTCTATTACTCGTTCATCTAGACTGGCGATATCGTAGTCCAGGTGGACGTAGTTTCCGCGAAATAAGCTGCGTGGATCCAGCGGAACAATCTCCAAGACTGCGGGCTTGCCGGTCCAGAGCGGGTACACGCTCGAGAGGTACTCTCCGACTAAAATCACCAATTGAAAAGCAGCGACGAAAATAAAAGAGCGAATAAGAGCTTTTTTATTCATTCGCCTTGTTCCTGCGCTTGAGCCCGAGCCGAGAATCGGCGCCAGAATCGAGCTGCGGCGATGAGAATACCCGCGCAGACCATAAAGAGAATCGCCGTCCCTAAATAATCTCCCACCAGGTCGAAATAGCGAAAGAAGGCGAGCAAAAGCAGCATGCCCACGCCCATGTAGAACGAAGATGTAGAGGTTTCTTGAACCGCTTCAATGATAAACGCAATACCGCAGACAATCGCCAGAAGGTTACTAGCTACTTGCCAACTCAGGGGATCGCCGTCGAAATACGCCACGGTTAGCATAGCTCCGGCCCAAAAAACGACACAGACGCCCGACCCTGCAAAACCCAAGAGTGCCTGGCGACCAAGTCTCTGCTTGAGACACAAGCCCAGCGCTCCTAACCAGCTTCCCAATCCGATTGCCAGGGAAAGCCACAGCCATTGCACGGCAGAAAATCGCTCTTCAAATAGGCTTTGCCACGGCCCTTCGAAACTCATGATCAAAAGGAGAATCACGGCTCCGCGCAGACCCCAGAGCCGTAAGACTCCACCATAAATCTTCGGCGTTTCGCGCTCCGCTCCTTTTTCCATCCAGGTTCCGATCATCACTGAGGCGATGCCGCAGGCCATCGCAAGTACACTATTTTCGAAGCCGCTCTCTAATCCTCCTTTGGCTCTTCCCATCCACCACATAGCCAATCCGGCCAGCCACATATTGCCCCCGAGTACTGCGGCTAAAAACACCAGCACGCTAGTGCGCAGCGAATGGGCAAAATAGAGCGCCAAACCGACGAATACGAGAAAGCTCCACGGCATCACTGCAAAATAAATTTCGGTGAAAAACCAAACGGTACTCAGCAGCTGGACCAGAAGCATCAAGACGATGCTTCTGGTTAAAAGGGCCAATGGCAAGACCCCGACCACCCACCAGTAGATCCCATCGGGGAAATGTTCGCCGAGGTGATAAATCTGGGCAATGAGCATGATCGATGTGCCATAGAGCATTGCGCCGAGAAAAAACCAGCGCACCCCCGCATCGTTTCGCTCCTGGCTAAATGCGCGAATTCCCATCCAGTTGGCTGAAACCGTTAGCGCGATAAGCCCCACCATCCGCACTGCTCGAGGAACTTCTTCCCAATTCGCCGAAACCAATACGATACATGCAAGTCCGACAAATAGAGCTGCGAACGTCATTAGAATATTGTACCCGCGAGTACTTTGGTCACCTGCGGGTAATTGGGCATTGTAAAGCGCTAAGATCCGATTCGCCTGGTCTTGAGAAATCAGGTCTCGTTCGACCCAGCGTAACGCTTCGGAAGCGAGCTCTCTTTTTAATAATCGGATGAGTTTCACAAGGGATGACTTGAAAAAAATCACTTATTGAAAAGTTTCAGCGTTTCGTCAAGTATAGAAAATTCAAACGCCCTCTTCCAAGTTAATCTGGCCCTCAGGTATCGGCCCTAGAGGAAGTATTGTATCAATAGCCGACCGATGCCAGGTACTTGCGATTGACATAACACGATTCGGTGGCGTTGGTATCGGCGTAGGTCGACAACTCGCCCATCACCCAACCGTCGTAGCCGATCTCTTCGAGGGTCTCGCGGAACGCGGCGAAGTCCAATCCCACCGTACCCTTGCCCATCTCGCAAAACTTGCCGCGTGCCCAATCCTTCATGTGCACGTAGCCAAGTCGGTCGCGGTATTTGCGCAACTGGGCGCAGGCGTCCTCGCCCATCAGCGCTGCGACCGAGGCATCGACGCAGACCTGCAGGCGGTCGGTATAGGACAGCAGTTTGTCCTGCTCTTCCTCGCTCTCGACCGTGCAGAGCGGATGCGCGTGGTAGGCCACTTTGAGGCCGAATGGCTCGGCGTGTTCGATAAAGAGCTCAGCCTGGTCGGCCAGCCGCTTGAACTCGTCGTCGGTGGGCACTCGCTGGTGTACCCGTGGGGCGCCGAGCAGGCAATAGATCTCGCAGCCCATCTCGGCGGCAAACTCGATGCGGCGGCGCATTTTTTCGATATGCACCTTGTCGTCCTCCAGTTTGAGCGAGCCAAAAATACAGGCCAGCGGCAGCTCGTAGCGGTCGAATACCGATCGCAAGTATTTTGGAGTGCCCAGCCATTCGAGAGAAACACCGGTAAACTCGGCGCCCTCCCAGCCGGCTTCTTTAATAGCGCCCAGGGCCTCGTCCAGATCGGGCGTTCCGCCCCAGCCGATAATCGAATAACCCAGGCGAAACGATCGCGTTGTGCTCATAGTTATAGCTCCCCTTTATTTACGCCAGCCCCAGGGCTGCGTCGATGTCTTGTTGATAGGCGTCCACTGTGCCCGAAAGCATCTCATCCATGCTCACCGGCCGGCCTGCAATTCCCGACTCAAAGACCCCGTAGATCGCCGCTACCGCCGTCATCCCGAGATAGCCGTCGACTTCGGGCTTGCCGCCGGTGAGTACCGCCTCGGCGAAGTCGTGCATCTCAATGGCCATGTGCTTGGTATCTGGATTGTATTCTCGTGGGTCGTAGGTCACCATTTTCTCACCGAAGACCCGGGCGGTAATTTCGCTCATTTTGAAATTGGGCAAGAGTTCCAATATCTCGTCGCCTTCCAGTTTCTGGCCCTCCAGCTGCAACACCACGGCCTGGCCGTTGCGGTCGCCCGGCGCAAACAACGCACCCAGGCGCCCGTGTACGCTGCGGTCCCACTGGCCGCCGCCGCGCCCGGCCCGCGCGAAGGAAAACTGCACCATCGCTCCGGATTTCATCTTGTACATCCCGAAGACGGCGTCTTCGCCGGTCGGCTCAACCGAATCGGGAAAGGTCTTGAAGCGCTCCACGTAGGATTCGAGTTGATTGTGGCCGTGGCTCTCGTCCTGGGGCTTGTAGCGCACCGGCTCGACGATCTTGCCCATCCCGTAGAATTCTTCGAACTCCCCCATATAGTACTGGACGATATCGGTGTAGTGCACTGCCATATCTAGACCCAACGCGCCCTTGTCCTTCATATGCCGCCACGGAGTAAAGTAAATCCTGTCGGTGCCACCCATCGAGTTATGGATCATCAGATAGGGATCTTCCAGCAGCCCGTGGTCGATAATCGAACGCGCTAATCTGTTGGGCGGGTCGCGGCGCAAATTCTCCGCCGTCGCCAATACTACATTATTCTGCTCTGCCGCGTCGATCATCGCCTTGCAGGCGCGAATGGTGATCCCCAGTGGCTTTTCGCACAATACGTGCTTGCCCGCCTCCAGCACCGGCACTGCTACCTGGTGATGCACCGACGGATCGGTGACGATATCCACTGCCGCGATATCGGGGTGCTTGACCACCTCGTCGATATCGGTAAAGACCAGCGGCGTGCGGCCGAAGAGGCGCTCGATCTCTCGTCGGCCGAGATCGGCGTTCCGGGGGTTTAAGTCGCATACTGCCATCAGCTCGATATTGCCGATGCCACTCTCTTCCAGTTCTTTATAGGCCAGGATATGGCGGTGGCCCATGCCGCCGCAACCAATTAAACAGAGGGGGATTTTTTCCATGGGATATCTCCTGTTGTCTGCCCATAGCTCTAATCGCTATTTGTAAATGAGGCTCGGCTGATAGATCAACCATCCTGGTATCGCAACCCAAGCTAAGCGGCTACACCAGCTACGGGCAAGTTCACTACGACAAGATCGGCGGTACCGGGTGAGTCTTTAGTAGAGCCGCAGACCCACATTCAGGCCCAGTGCAGATTGCGGTTCCGCAAAGCCGCGGGTGGTGCTGGTGGTGTGCTGGAGCCGAATGTCCAGGGCCCAGCGGAGACTTTGCACTACCTCATACCCCAGACTCACCGCGGCGAACGCGCCGGGTTCTCGCGCCCCATAGGCCAGGCCTCCGCCCAGGCCCAGATAGACCAGTCGCGTGGGGTGCCACTGCAGCGCCAGTGCATGCGCCAGCTGCCACCTGGCGCCCTGGTTATGGTGGATTCTCCCTGCATAGGTATTGATCTGCAGCAGGTTGTGGTGGCTCAGGGAGTGCCCCATGCTAAGCTCGAAAAGGGGGCTGTGGAAGGTCGCCCCGTTGCTGCCCCTGCTGCCGAGTTGATAGCTCCAGCCGGCAGCTCCTCCCAGGGTCCAGCCGGCGCGCGCCGGGGTGCTGGGTGCGTTGGCGGTAGCCATCAGTGCTTTGACATCGCGGCGTTTGTCGCCGGCGAGGAAGGCTACGAAGTCGAATGTGCTTTGGCGCGGTTGACCAGCGGCGACACGAGCGCGATCGGCATGGGCTTCGTCGCGAAACTTGCGGACGTATTCGATGGCGGGATAGGTGTCCCGGCCGAGGATGCGCTGCATCTCCAGCTCAATCCGCTCGCCCCCGATCGCCTCGTCATAGGCGCGGTACACCAACTCGGTGCACACGAGTCGGTTGGTGGAGAAGAAGTCGAATTCGAAGTCGTAGGGTTTACCCACATGGGAAAACGCGTGCCCGATGGCCGCGTCCCGCCGCGCCTGCGAGAGGCGCGGTCGCAGAACCGCGACGTAGTCGGCGTGAAGCGCCTCCTCGATAGAAGAGAACACCACGCCCTCGCTGATCGCCTCGACGACGCGGTTCGGGTGGCCATCGCGGCCCGGTGCGGCGTATTGAGCCAGGTGTTTTTGTACCCAGGGCCGGTTTTCCACGCCCCTCGCTTTCAATTGCTCTGGCGTGCCCACATAGAGAATCGCGTGGGGCCAGAAACCGGGCAGAAAGCCGTTGCTCACATAGTAGTTCTTGCGCGTCAAAATAACATCACCGGGTTCCATCTCGGCCTCAAGCGCACGGGCGCTCGCAACGGAGACGGTGGCTTCGGCGGGTCGGACCTTGGTGTCGCCGGCCAGTCGCGAGACAAAGGCCAGGAGACCATAGACCGCTTTGCGACCCGTGCCCAGGCTCTCGCGCCTGGCCTTGACGAAAGCGGCCTCCCAGGAACTCGGCGCTAGGGCCTCTACCGTCTCCAGGTGGTCGGCGATGAGCGATGGAATCCAGTCGAAGTCGGGGTCTGTATCCAAATCCAGCGCGGCAAAGGTCGGTTGCATCGACTCGTAATAGACCTGGGAGTGGGCGAGTAACGCCACGTTTCCCGCCCGTGTTGCGTTGTCGTATATCGTGTTGTACACATTGGCCGGAATGCCCCACACCGGCTCCGGTTCGTTGAGTTTTCGCACCGCGTTGGGGTTGGTGGCGAAGAGCGCGGCGATGGAGAGGCCTTTCGCTTGCAGGGTGAGCCCGGCGCCGTAGGCGATGAGGAAGCTCTGGAGACGGCGTCTCTCATCCGCCACCGTCAGGTAACCGCTGTGGTAGGCTACCATGCGGAACAAAGCCTCCCTGTAGTTCAGGTACTCCAGCATGAGTTGACGGATCTTGTCGTTTTCCGCCTGGGAGTACTGCCCGGAACTAGCCTCGAGCTGGCGCAGATAGGCGCTGGCGCGGATCTGCAGCGACTCCATCCCGCTGACGATGGGCCGCAGAGCCGAGATATCGGCTGCGATGCGCCGGCTCTGCGTCTTTGTAGGTACGGTCGCAAAGTCGACGGCCTCGAGCTTCAACTGGATCCCCGCTTCGGTGCGGACCATCGGTCCGCCACAGGCGAGCAGAGCACCTATCAGGAGGATTATCGTCCAGGGCTGCAGGAGCGAAAAAACTCGGTGTGGTACCAAGGCAGGTCTCCTCTGTGGAGGGGAGGTGCGGGCTGCTGAAAGTTCAGATTTCAGTGCCGGCTTCTGTCGGAGGTAGCAGTGCCAAAGCCAGAAAAAACACGTTAAAATCCCTATCTTTGCAGCTTGCTAAAATGGCAGCGCCAATACCACCACTTCGGGTGTGTTGTGCTGACCTCCGATCGGCACTGCGATATATTGGTGTCCGGCCACCATATAGGTCAGCGGACTACCCGAGGCATTACCCGGTAAATCGACCCGGCCGATGAGTGCACCCGTATCGAGATCAAATGCTCGCAAGTAGGTTTCCATCGACTGGTGTGCAGAGTGAGATCGCAGGCGGCTGCGCGATGTGATGCGAGGATCTTGCGATACGACTAATAATAGTGTCGATGTGGCCATCGCAAAACTGCGGTTTGCCCAGCCCAGATCCGGCAGGTCCAAATCTTTCAGTGCCGGATGATCCACCGGTCCACGGCCCACTGCACTCATCCACACATGTGCACCCGTCCGCATATCGATGGCGGTGATCCGACCATAGGGCGGTTTTGTCAACGGCAAACCCCGTGGTCCATTGAAGGGCTCGGAAGTACCGCCGATATAAGCCGAATGAGCGTGCTGGTTATTCGCACTACGGACCCATACCATCGAGGGCAGAGTGTGCGACGGCACGTAGAGCAAGCTCTTAGCTGGATGGGCCGCGGCTCCGGACCAATCGGCACCGCCGAGCAAACCAGGCACCATAATCGTCCCCTGCTCAGTTGGCGGCGTATAGAGTGGTCCATAGCTGAAATCGGCAATAAGTGCCTCAGCCTCCTGTCGCAACTCGGGTGTGAAATCGATTAGATCGTCATCGCTTAAACCCTGTCGATCAAAGGGTGCCGGTTTGCTTGGAATGGGCTGGGTGGCTGAGGTGTTTTCGCTGGCAAGCGACGACTGGGGCACCGGTCGCTCGACGATTGGCCAGATCGGATCGCCGCTAACGCGATCAAAGACATAACAGAAGGCCTGCTTGCCTACTTGCGCCACGATCTTGCGCTGTCGGCCGTCAATTTCAACATCCATCAGCACCGGTGCTGCCGGAAGATCATAATCCCAGAGCCCGTGGTGTACCATCTGAAAATGCCAGACGCGCTCACCGGTATCGGCCCGTACGCAGACCAGACTTTCGCCAAAAAGATTGTCGCCGGGTCGTTCGCCGCCGTAAAAGTCGTGACTCGGCGTGCTGACCGGCAAATAAATATAGCCTAATTCCTCGTCCGCACTCATCGCTGCCCAGACATTGGCCGCCCCGAATGTTTTCCAGGCATCGTTTTGCCACGTCTCGATGCCATAGTCGCCTTTTTGCGGGATCGTGCGAAACTCCCAAACTTTCGCCCCGGTCTGCGCGTCAAATGCCTGCACGTCGCCGGGTGGCGTATACTCGGTCGGCGTCCGAAAGCGCCAATCTACGATCGCCGAACCGACGACGACCACACCGCGACAAACGATCGGCGGCGAAGTGATTCCGTAGCGGTCTCGATCAATTGGTCGCCTTAATGTACTCGGTAGATCCACATAACCGTCTGTCCCGAAATGCGGATCGGGCAATCCCGTCACTACGTCGATCGAGTAGAGGCGATCTGAAGCCGTTGCGTAAAATATCCGTTCTAGCTGGCCATCGCTCCAATAGGCAATACCGCGCGTGTTGCCGATAAAGCTGCCTCCGGCCTGCCACACACCCGGATCAAATGTCCATATTTCTTCACCGGTCGCCGCATCTACCGCGCAAAGAATTGCCAGTGGCGAGCCATAATACATCACGCCATCGACGACCAACGGAGTGCTGCGGTTGACGTCGAAGCGATCGGTGATGCGTCCGTCTGGCGGTGCATAGCGCCAGGCGATTTCGAGTGTGGTGAAATTATTTTTGTCGATCTGGGTTAAAGGAGCAAAGTTGCTACTGGCCGCATCAGCAGCATAATACGGCCAAGAAACGCTCTGAGCCTGAGCGCTGGTCACCAACACTAGCAATAAATAGAGTAATCGATGCAAAGATGAGTCTTCTCCATGAGAGTGGACGATATAATCTACGCTTTGATATAGTGCTGTCTATGGACCAGTGAAATATTTTATGCAGAAAAAAATCCGACGATTCGACTAGGTTTGGTACTCGTTGGGTAGTACACTTAAAAGTGTTGATATGTTCACCGGTCCAGATCCAAGTCTTTGAACCTCGGATCGGCATATATAAACCCGTACCTACACGCGTCAAAAATTCGATACTTGAGTACCTGAACAATTTGAAAAACATTTTTTAATTTTCGTATAATTAAAGGGATGAACCGCAGCGTTGTGCGAAGGTCGAGAGTTGGGCTCGCTTGCTGTCGTCTACGGTTTAGATCTGAGGGGTCGTATCTTTTCTAGCTACTCGGGACGGGTACTCAACGTAGGCAAACAACTTTGAGTCTCGGCTTAGAGTCGTCTTATCTGCACTTACTTAACCCTATTTATGAGTGACTGGTTGAAGGCTTTGAGAGTGCCGATTTAAAAATAATATCTCTGATACTGGGGTGGTTTTCTCGTGTTTCCAGGTAGCGAGTATGTATCTCTTTGGAGGGAGGAGGAATATCTATGAAATTCTATGAGATTCTATTTATGACAATCGGGCTGCTGCGCCATAAAAAGCGCATTTCTTGTCGCGCGCTCAAACGCCAGTTTGATCTCGATGATGCGTACCTCGAAGATCTCAAATTCGAACTGATACACGTAGAAGAGCTGGCCATAGAACAGGACGGCGAGATGCTGATTTGGTCCGATGATACTGTGGAACCGCCGAATACAGCGTTGAGTCCTAGTCGGCCAAAGTCGGTGTCCGTACCACCGCGCAATGAAGAGGCCGATCCATCGGTCGCGGTAGTGCCCGACTCCTCAGCACAAATAGAGTCGTTACCAGTCAAAACACCGGCTGTTGATGCCGAACGCCGCCAATTGACGGTGATGTTTTGCGACCTGGTTGGCTCGACGGCGCTGTCGACGCAACTCGATCCCGAAGAACTGCGCGAGGTCATCCTGGCTTACCAGAAGACCTGTGCTGAAGTGATCAAACGTTTTGACGGCTTCATCGCCAAATACATGGGAGATGGTGTGCTGGTTTATTTCGGCTATCCCCAGGCCCTCGAAGATGGGGCTGAGCGGGCGTTGCGCACCGGGGTTGAGATCGTTGAGGCAATGGTTGGATTGAATGCCGAAGTGGGTCAGGTCAAGGGGGGGGAACTGGCAGTTCGAATCGGCATTGCCACAGGGCTAGTGGTGGTAGGAGATATTATCGGTGAGGGGGCAGCCGAGGAGCGGGCAGTAGTAGGAGAAACCCCCAATTTAGCTGCTCGTTTGCAGGGGGTTGCCGAGCCCAACGGGGTAGTAATTGGAGCGGCCACACGCGAATTAGTTGGAGAGTTATTCGAACTCGAAGACCTGGGCTACCACAACTTGAAAGGCATCCCCGAACCCGAGCACGTTTGGCAGGTGGTCGGAATCAGCGCAGTGGTCAACTCGCTTGGGGAAACCCGCTCAGCAGACGTTCTGCCGGTAGTGGGGCGTCAGGAGGAACTCGGTCTGCTGCAGCGAGCCTGGCAGCAGAGCAAAGAAGGACTCGGTCAGGTGGTGATGGTCAACGGGGAGCCGGGCATTGGCAAATCGACCCTGGTGGAGACGGTGGGCGAGTGGGTGAAAGCAGAACAACGTATTCGCATCGACTATCACTGCTCTCCTTATCACACCAGCAGTGCGTTCTATCCGGTGATCAATCATTTGCAGCGGTTGCTGGGATTTGAACAGCAAGACAGTGTCGAGGAGAAAGTGGCCAAGCTCGAAGGGGGGCTGAAGGATTATAGTCTACCTGTTGCGGAGGTGATACCGCTATTTGCCGCGCTGCTCTCCGTTGCACTGCCCAAAGAGCGCCATCCACCTTTGGATTTGCCCCCTGAGCAACTGCGCCAGCAAACGCAAGATGCCTTGGTAGCTTTAGTGCTAGAGGAGGCTGAGCGCCAGCCGCTGCTGGTGGTGTGGGAAGACCTGCACTGGGCCGATCCTTCTACGCTGGAGTTTCTCGAGCTAGTCATCGAGCAATGCCCCACAGTTCCCATATTGAATATACTGGTTTTTCGCCCGGAGTTTGTTCCGGCCTGGCAGAGTCGTTCGCACATGACTCCACTCACGCTTAATCGTCTCGAAAGACCTGAAGTGGAAGCCATGATCAGGCAGCAAACAGGAGGAAAGGCGCTACCGGCAGAAGTAGTCGAGCACATTGTTACCAAGACCGATGGAGTGCCGCTTTTTGTCGAAGAGCTGACCAAAACGATGCTGCAATCCGCGCTAATGCATGAGGAAGCTGCCCGCTATGTGCTGACCGGTCCGCTTGCAGCAGTTGCTATTCCAGCGACGCTTCAGGATTCACTGATGGCGCGACTGGATCGGCTGCCAACGGTGCGTGAAGTGGCGCAGATGGGAGCGGTGTTAGGACGGGAGTTTGCCTACGAGGCGATTTCGGCACTGACCGCGGTCGAGGAAGCGGTCTTGCAGGACGGGCTAGGGCAGCTCGTAGAAGCGGAAGTACTCTATCAGCGAGGGCGAGTTCCACGGGCCAAATACATTTTCAAGCATGCGCTTATCCAAGATGCGGCTTATCAATCTCTGTTGAAACGCACCCGCCAACAATATCATCGACAAGTGGCTGAGCTACTCGAAGCGAGGTTTCCCGAAATGGTTGAGACTCAACCTGAACTGGTAGCCTATCACTATACCGAAGGGAGTTGCCAGAAGCAAGCTGTTGACTACTGGCAGCGGGCGGGGGAACATGCTGTAGAGCACTCGGCATATGCCGAAACGGTCAATCACCTTAGCAAGGGTTTGGAAGTGCTTGAACTCTTGCCGGATATGTCCGAACGGACCCAACAAGAGCTGGATATGCAGATCTCACTTGGATCGGCGTTAATGGCTACCAGAGGGTACGCAGCTGTGGAGGTAGAAAAAACTTACCTGCGAGCGAGGGAGTTGTGCAGGCATTTAGGCGATACCCCTCAACTCTTCCCAGTGTTGCACGGGCTCTATCGGTTTTATCATGTGCGGGGGGAGTTAGAAGTTGCGCGTGAGGTGGGACAACAACTCCTCGACCTTGCACAAGGAGTGCAAGATCCAGTTCTCCTACTGGAGGCTCATAGGGCACTCGGAGTACCCCTATTCTGGCTTGGAGAAGTAGTCGCTGCCCGAGCGCAACTCGAGTTGGGGATTGGCCTGTACGATCGCGGGCGCGATCATCCCCATACGCTTTATGGAATAGACCCTGGAGTGGTATGTTTATCCTATAAAGCCTTGGCGTTATGGTATCTTGGCTCTCCAGATCAAGCGCTTGAAAGCAGTCACCAAGCACTCACTCTGGCTCAGGAGCTTGCTCATCCGCACAGCCTGGCTTTAGCTGGTGTCTGGGCTGCCTGGCTTCATCAATTTCGCCGGGAGGAACGGATGAGCAAAGAGCAGGCAGAAGCGGCGATTACTCTTTGTACTGAACAGGGGTTTCCACTGTGGTTGGCTATGGGAACTATTCTTGCCGGGTGGACGTTGACCGAAGAGGGCGAGGTGGAGAAAGGAATTATTCAGATGCGCCAGGGTATAGCTGACTTGAGAGCTACGGGTGCAGGGATTTGGCAGCCATGTTTTCTTGCCTTACTGGCCGAAGTATATGGAAAAGAGGGACAGGTTCAAAAGGGACTTGCAGTATTGGATGAGGCAATGACAATAATGAACAAAAACAGTGAAAATTTCTATGAAGCAGAGCTGCATCGTTTAAAAGGTCATATGCTTCTTAGTTGTACTGGGCCAGATAAAGTCGAAGCCGAAGGCTGTTTCCGAAAGGCCAACGAGATTGCGCGGGCTCAAAAAGCGAAATCTCTGGAACTGCGAGCTGCTACAAGCCTTGCTCGCCTCTGGAGCGATCAGGGTAAGAGTGAACAAGCCCGCGATCTACTGACCCCAATCTACGACTGGTTTACCGAAGGCTTTGATCTTGCCGACCTTAAGGAAGCCAAGGTGTTACTGAGTGAACTGGGTGAGGAGGGCTAGTGAGATTTGAGAAAGACGTGGAGCAGGCGTTTTGGAGACCCAGCGCTGCGTTCGGACCTGTGTGCAACCGGGTCGATCTTCGACACCCATTCGATATCCGATGCCGGACAACACTGCTTCTAGCACTGAACCAGCTTCAAGCAGCCCTTGCCTTTGAGATCGATCCGGTCTGCCGGTTGCTTTGAGTTGCGTATACTTTCGCCTGGATGCAGAGTAAAAGGTAATTATTCTGCAGATCAGGTTTTCTTTCCCCTTGAAAAAAAGAAGACTCATTTTCATGGACACAGCTTTAGCAGCACTTAGTACGGAGGAGATCCAAGCGTTTATCACGGATGGATTCCTCATTAAACGAAATATTCTCGACCCTAAACTTTGTGCCGCAGCACGAGACAGACTGTGGTCGGGAAACAGCTCGAGTCATTTGCGACGGGACGATCCCAGAACCTGGATGAACGGTATCCCGGAAGCGGACCGTCAAAGCACACCTGATGGCATGAATGATCGCACCGGTGAATACGCCTGGCGATTGCGCGAACTCTCCGGCGACGAGGATATGATCGACCTGCTTCCGCGCCGTGTATTCCCATGGTTCGAAGAGCTCCTCGGTGAGGTGGTGACACCCGAGGTAAGTTCCTCCACGAGTGATCCGGATCCTCGTGGTAGCCGACTGCGCGGCTGGCCGGTTTGGGGTGGCAAGGAATTGCGCGGTCTCTACTGCGTGTTGCCGAAAGAGCACACGAGCTCTTCGTCTTCGATGGCCGACGCCGCTCGTGCCGGGGCGCATATCGACCCGGAGCCGGTGCATCTCGTGGCGAGCGCCTACATCGACAAGGTTGCGCAGGGTGGGGGTGGAATAGCCCTCTTTCCCGGCAGTCACCGCTTGCTCTACGAAGCAGAACCGGACTCCGTAGATCTGGCCCGCTATTCGATCCTGCACCCACCCCATCCGGAGAGCGGCGCCGCGGCATTCGTGCTGCCGCAGCCCCCGGGGCTCAAGGACGCGCTCGCTGAGATCGAACCCTTTGAGTTTTTTGGCGATGAGGGAGACGTGGTCCTGTGGCATGGACGGATGTTTCATTCGGCGACACCGAATTACAGCAACCCTCCGCAGATTCGGCAGATGGTTTTGTACGATGTCTACAAAAAATCCGTCTACGACAGAGCATATAGCGGCCGTTATGTCAAAGGGCCGCAACCATCGCCACCGCCGAATGTGAGGAAGCTTTACGGGCTTGAACTCGGCCCACCCGTCCCGCCGCCGGAGCCGCGTGCGGAGGGGCCGGGGCTTTGGGACGACTGGAGCGAGGCTGTTCGCACTGCTGCGGCGACGATTTCTGCGGTCTAGCCCAAGGGTCCCATCGGTTTTCTATCGCCTTGGCAAACTCCAACCCATCACCCGGACAATTCAGATTATGAGTGAATACAACGGACTTCGTTACGCTCGTGAGGTAGACCACGAGTTCTTCGCGCGCGAGCTGGCCTCTTTTGTTCCCGATCGCGTCTTCGATGCCCACTGCCACGTCTGGCATCGCGATCATATGACCTTGCCCGAGTTCTTCACGCCGATGGCGACGGTGGGATACGACGAATATTCCAGCCTGATCCAGGACCTGCATCCGGGCCGGCAGCACGGCGCGCTCTTTATTCCCTCGGTCCGCGACCGCGACAAGATGCCCGAGGCCAATGCGTGGACCGCACAGGCTGCAGCCCGCCATTCCGACTTTCGCAATGCATTTTTTCTGAGCCCTGAGGACGATCCGGAATGGGTGCGTGAAGAGGTCAGGCGGCTTGGCGCTTCAGGACTTAAGTGTTATCACACCTATGCCAAGGTCGAGCCGACCTGGGAAGCTCAGATCCCCGATTACCTGCCCGAGTCGATGATAAAGATCGCTCACGAAGAAGGACTGACCGTCACGCTGCACATGGTACGCTCCCGTGCTGTGGCCGATCCGGAGAATATCAAGTGGATTCGTCACTACTGCGAAAATTACCCGAATATGACGATGATCCTGGCCCATTCGGCTCGGGCCTTCCAGCCAGCTCATGCCCTTGAGGGGCTTCCCCAACTCACCGGGCTGGATAACCTCTACTGCGATTCGAGCGCCAACTGCGAGCAGATGGCGCACCAGGCGATCATCCGCACTCTCGGGCACGACAAGCTTTTGTATGGATCGGACCTCTGCGCCAGCCACGACCGCGGGCGATCCCTTGGCGCTGCCGACACCTTCGTCTGGCTTTACAACGACAGTCCGGTGTGGGAGGAGAAACACCTCTCGATCGAGCCGGTACTCATTGGTCTCGAACACCTGCGCTCGGTAAAATGGGCCTGCTGGTCGGAGCGGCTCAGCGACACTCAGGTCGAGGATATATTCTGGAATAACGCGGCGAAGGTGTTCGGGGTCGATTCCTGAGCGGTGTCGGTTTGGCGGCCTACACTCCAGCCATTACTCTGGCGCGTCCACCTTCGCAACCGCGCCAGGATTTTTCTACTATGCCCAAACTCCGCTACTTGGCCGCCAGTGTAAATTGGAGAGTGGGCTTTGAATGTTCTATGCTTCTGTCGTGTGCGGTCGTGCCCGGTTGGTGTAAGGCGGTGGTTCGGGCACAGCTGGTGGTGCGCGATTAGCTGATTTATTCGCCGAGCCTGAGGTGTCGCTTTGTGGAGTGGGGTTTGGTTATTCAGCTGACTTTGCAATTTGTTCGGGTTTTATTGCTAGTTCCCGCCTGGTGAGCGCAGGATCAAGGACATTAGCACCTGTCGTGTCCTTGGGCGAGTTCTGCTTATGAAGCTGATCTCGCAGGTGTTCGGGTACGTTGCTTAGCGCTCGTTGCGCAGCAGAAATACGCGATCGGTGTTAAAAAAAGTGCCCACGCGATCGTCTTCGTAGGCGCCGCCAGCAATCAGCAGGCGACCATTGGCATCAGCGGCTGCTGCCCAACTTACCGGTAGTGGGATCTCGGGGCCCTCCTGCCACTCGCCGCTGGCGGGCGAATAGATATAGGTCGCGGTCTGGCCGCCGGTTTTGCCTCGGCCGCCCATGACCCAGACCTTGTCGGCAAAGGCGGTACACATGGGGGCGCTGGGGGGCTGTGATGCCGGATGTATGATCTGGTCCCAGTGGTCTAGCTGAGGATCGTATACAAATAGCCCAGGGCATTTTGCGGAGGGTCCGGCGGCAATGTAGATCTTGCCGTTAAGGACGCAGCCGCTGGCTTGCGAGAGGGGACCCGGTGCGGGGGCACGGTGGCTCCATTGGGTCTCATTGGCGGCGATGCTGAGTACGTCGGGTGCCGAACTTTCGTCGTCGGCGCCACCGATGGCGTAGAGACGGTCGTCGACGGTGAGAGCGACGACCTGGTCGGCGGGTCGCGGTAGCGGTGGCCCGAGGCGTAGGCGGCGACTGAGCGGATCGTAGATTTCGACGGTGGCGGTCTTGCCGGTGCCGCCTCTGGCTTTTTCGTCGCGGAAATTACCGCCCAACAACCACAACTCGCCGGCGAGTGCAGCGATCCCCGAATAGGCCTTGCCCGGTTCGAGCATGGGTGGCTCAACGCGCCAGGTACCGTCGTTTATGTCGTATGACCAAATATGGTCGAGGTTGACCCACTCATCCGCCGGCCAGCCGAAGAAGGTCTTGCCCCCAGCAGTGTAAAGACGATCGTCGATCCGGGCAAAGATGTGGTCATGGTTGCCCACCGGCATCCGCGGTTGCTCGTCCCAGTGTGCGTGCCACGAGGAGCGCAGGGTCTCGACGCGCTGGATGGTACCGGCGCTCAGAACCCATAAATCGCCGATGCGGTCGTGCAGCATGGCCTGGATTGAGCCGTTGCCAGATGGGACGATAGTGCGCCACTGCGGTTCCTGGTCGACTGGTGCTGCCAACTCGCGGACACTGCCGTCGGCGAAGCCCAGGGCCACCTGGCCACCGGCGACGCGAGCGATGGCGGTGATTGGCGATTCGATGGGGTTGGCGAAGGTGCGGTGACCAGTCGCTGAACGGGGATCGACCCGCAGTGCGGCCTCTTGCAGGCCGACCCAGACGAAGCCGGAGTCATCGATGATCGCGCCGGTCCAGGGGTCGCTGGAATATTCGGCAGCTAGACCGACGAGGCGCCAGGAGTGCGGGTGCTGGCGATTGAGAATGGCCAGGTCCTGGCGCTGGCCGTCGTTGGCAATGGCCCAGATATTGCCGAAGGGATCGTCACAGGTGGGGGTGATGGTCCAGCCGCTTGGGGCGAGCGGTACGGCTTCGAATAGCGCATTGCCGCGGCGCATATTCGCGCAGCCGGTGCACCATATATCTCCTTCGCGCGTCGCGAGTAGGGGACCGGGTGCGTCCCGGGGTATGAAGGAAGCGGTACGCGTTGTGGAGTAGTCCGGTGCATGGCGAACGATCTCGTCGCCCTGAGCGATCCAGACATCGCCATCGGGCGCGATCCCCAATCCCTGAACGGGCCCCTGATACCAGGTTTCCCAGTAATCGTTGAAACGGCGGATGACGGTGCCGTCTGTCTGGTCGAAAACGGCGACGTAGACGATACCAGCTCGGTCTTCGAGGATGAGGCCCGGGCCGGTGGGCAGATCTGTATAAAGCGTTTCGGCACTAGTAGTTTCAATTGACATAGTGAAAAGAAAGAGCAACGAGTAGACTGCCTTAGCAAGTCCCGTAGGTGATGGGTGAGGATTAGATCTATTCATCCCTAAACGCCCCGGCAACACGCCTGCTGCTCTTAGAGCAGTCAGCTGACGGGCGATGGGATCCGTATTCGAAGCTCGGGTGCATTGCGCCTCTACCGGTCCCAGGGGAAGATGAAAGTGGGTGGGTTCTGGTAGCGTTGCATCTTGAGCGTGAGGCTGGTACCGGTGCCGGGTGCGAGTTTGACCCGGAAGCTGGAGTCATTTAGTTCGATCTCGTCGCCGGCATCGCTGGTCACACCTGTGAACTGGTGTTCGGCGTAGGCGCCGGCCTGTACGATCAGCGTCCTCGGATGCACCGGGCTGGTGTTGACGAGTTTCACGACGACCTCGTCGTCCTTTAGACTCTCTATCAGGGCTCCCACGTCCTCGGGGATGCCGGCACGGCCGCGTTCGGGGTCGAAGTAGCGCAAGCGCACGTGCAGGGTTTCGCCGAAGGAGGGAGTATGACCGCCGAGCATGAGTTCCACCAGGCTGTTGATCACGGCCGGGTTGAACTGCAGCGTGTCGTCGGAGAGTCGGGTGTCGTCGGTGGCGTTCTCGGCCCGCATCCCCTCCACTCTCTTACGCAACTGCTCCAGCGAGCTCTCCAGCGCCGCGACTGGGTACCCGGGGTTCTCACCCTCCAGGTAGCGAATCCAGGCGTTGTCGGCCAGGGCGCGGTCGTTGGGATCCATCGACCAGAGATAGGTCTGCAGGGCGCCGGCGCTGTAGGGATGGGGGCCGTACGCGTACCAGCCCTCGTCACCGTACATGCTCGGATAGACGGTCTGGCCGTCGACCTCTTTGGCGTTGGCATTGACGGTGGCCAGCATGCGGCGCCAGACGTCGATGTACTTCTGTTCCCCAGTCACCAGCAGGGCATTGCCGAATCCGATGACGGCGCGGGGGACGCTGTTGCGATTGGCTTTCGCGCCAGTCTGCGGCACGGTGACGGTGAACCCCCAACCGTAACAGCCGCCGTACCACTTACCATCGCATTCGCCGCCGATCGTGCCGTCGAGGCCGATGTTGGAGGGGATGATGTCGTTGTTGGCAGCAGTGCGCTCGCACCAGGCGTCGATGTACTCGACCAGCCACTCGCGATATTTTTCGTCGCCGGTGCAGGCGTAGGCGTTGGCGGCGAGACTGGTGGCCTGCAGGTTGAGCGGATGGTCGCCGACCACGTCGGTGTATTCCTCAAAGTGGGCGAGCATCTCGTCCCAGTTGCGCTCGCCGTGCTTGGGATCGGGAAAATTGTCCACGTCGATGGGGTCGCCGGCCCAGTCCAGGGCGGTGGCCTTGCGCAGCAGGGGGCCGCGGCTGCCGTTGAACATACTGCGGATGATGCGGTGCTCCGGGTCGTAGTTCTGCGCCTGCGGATCTTCGTCCATATAGAAGCCGCTGAAGCGACGCAGTCTCTTCTCCATGCGGTCGTCGTATGGATCAGAGAGACCCTGCAGATTGAGGACGACGAGCCCCTCCTGGTGATGGAAAAAGTCGAACATCACCGAGAATTCCTTGTAGTACATGCCCTCCCGGGCGAAGGGCACGTCGACGGTCTTGGCCTCGGTGTACTGCAGAATGTGTCCCT
>MDTE01200996.1_pt1 | contig 19513 bp, 13 predicted proteins | sample 811231 | NCBI WGS metagenome assembly MDTE01 (sample SAMN05326651, study PRJNA326480) | marine metagenome | isolation source: seawater | place: Indian Ocean: Red Sea | collected 2010 | reverse complement strand
GTGGTCCGTTTATGGCGGTTGGCTGGGCATGCCGATTTGACGACGATAGGTGATTTGCAGGAGGGCCGTCTGGAATGTGGCTTGCTGTTGAACGCGGCCTTGCAGGAGTAGGTGAGAATTGATTACGCGTGGATTGCGGATGAGGGTTTGGCGTTGCCGTGGGAAGTGTCGCGTAAGTCTCCAGCCGGGTTGCGAAATTCACAGCCTGCGGTGTTGATCGATGAGGTCCACTGTTGCTTGACTGCGCTGCCGATAGCGGCAGGTACCGATTTAACGCGGCTAACTGGTCGAGGTGTGAAATAAACTGGTTGGGATCCTGCTGGGTGACACTGCGAGAGACTTCGCGCCCGTCAGCGGCGAGGATGACGTCCGTAGGCCAGGCTTTGACGCGCAATTGTGCTACCAGGTTGCGGTCTTGCTCCACCTGGATTTTGACGGGAACGTAGTTCGCGTGAATGGCGCGTGCTACTGTGGGCTTGGAAAAGACGTTGCGTTCAACCAGGAAGGACGGGTTGCAATGATCCGACCAAAAGTGCACCAGAACCAGACGCCGTGTTTTCGCCGCCTCTTGTTTTGCTTTCTCGAGATCTCCCAGCCAACCAATCTGGGCTGCTAGCGGCGAGACGGGGATCAGGCCGCAGGCCAGTAGGATGATCATCACGGTGAGTGACCGTTGGCTCTGTTGCATCATGGTTGACAGACTGTTGCGGTTGTAACGATTAGGGAGGCTAGCATCCTCCATCGGTCGGCCTGCGGGGGCTGGAGCAGTCAAAATGTCCAAGAATAGACGCTTTTTGCGACTCGGACGGGCGGCAGTTTGTCAGCATGGCCTGTGCGGCAAGCTCGCACAGTGATTGTCAGACTGCAGGAGAGCCGGTGCACCACAGAGGGCGTTTTCGTGGAATCTGGGCTTGAAATCGACTAGAAATACTACCGATTCGGGCGGTTGAACGGCTGCAGTGTGGTGCCAGTTCCTGGGGACTGAGTAGTAAATAACAGGTTGACAGCAGCGTTCACATTAGTATGATGCCGATAGTTGATGGGGGCTTGTCTAGCGTGGCTGGCTCCTGTCTAGCATGTAAGTGATTCTGGCCCGACTTAGCTGAAGTATGGGTTTTCCCAACTGCTCACGTTACAGCAGATTGTGGCTTCGCGGTCAGGCTTCACTTCTCTGTTTGAATTCTTGCGATTGATTGCTCGAATCGCTGCTGTTTTACCCAGCCATTGTTAAACAAGGCGGTGAGTTTTATCTCACCGAATGTGGCCGAGTGAAGCGTTTAGAATTAGCAGTTTGCAGAGAACCGCAGTAGCACATTGAGTGCTGTATATCACGTTGGTTGACGAGAAAATCCCCGCTTAGTTGGTGGTTTGGACCCTCGCCTTTTCTGAATCCGTGGGTGGTACCTTTGCCAGGCCGGTGCTGGCGCTATTTTGTTTTGCCGTTTCCAAGGGACTCGGACATTTCAGGAGTCAAGGACACTTCAGGAGTTAAGGAGTAGCGGGGCGCGGAGTCGGGTGTTCAATCAGTGGCGTAGCAGCAGACAAATGGCCAGTACAGACAGTGTCTGTGCGTTGTTGACAGATTGGATTTATTCACAGGTTGGGCGCGGGAACGAACTGTTCGTACTCGCTGCTCCGGTGACAAAAGTGGGATTGCAGGGTTGAGGTATGGGGAAAAAAAGACCACGGACCAGATCGGGTGGCAGGTCAGGCAACAATGGACGCTACCGTCGCCGGCGGAGGCCGAATTATTCGAACCGGCGCGGCCAGGGTAATGACAACCAGGCCAACGACAGTGCCGACACAGCAAACGCAGCCGGGTACGGTTTGTTGGAACTCCATCCCAACGGATACGGTTTTCTTCGTAGCCCGCAAAATAACTATTCGAGAGAACGCAGTGACCCGTTTGTGCCGGGTACGATGATTGATCGTTTTGGTTTGCGTCCAGGGGTCATGATTCGTGGGATTCTGCAACAAGCCCGTAAACAGCAAGGTCCGCGATTGCGAGAGATTGTGGATGTGGAGGGTGGGCCTCCGGAAGACTACATGTCGGTCAAGAGTTTTGAGGACCTGACACCGATTAATCCAGAAAACTGGTTGCGTTTGGAAACCGGGCCGGAACCGTTGACCACGCGCGTAATGGATCTGGTGACACCGCTTGGGAAAGGCCAGCGTGCATTGATCGTGGCACCGCCTCGTACCGGCAAGACCGTGATGCTGCAGCACATTAGCCAGGGAATTGCAAAAAACTATCCGGAATTGACGTTGATCGTGCTATTGATTGACGAGCGTCCTGAAGAAGTTACCGATATGCGGCGCAATGTTAATGGTGAGGTTGTAGCCAGCAGTTTGGATCAGGATGTTGAAAGCCACATCCGTCTTTCTCAGTTGATAGTGGAACGCTGCAAGCGTCTCGCGGAGATGGGGAAAGACGTGTTCTTGTTGATGGACTCAATTACCAGGCTGGCCCGGGCATTCAACAAGTGGGTTGGAAATACCGGTCGGACGATGTCCGGTGGTGTTGATATCAAGGCGATGGATGTGCCGAAGAAGTTATTTGCCACGGCACGGGCGTTTGAAGAGGGCGGGTCGTTAACTGTGATCGGTACCGCACTGATCGATACGGGAAGCCGTATGGATGAGTTGATTTTTCAGGAGTTCAAGGGGACCGGCAATATGGAGCTGGTGCTTGATCAGAAACTGGCCGATCGGAGGGTCTGGCCGTCGATTGATATTTCCCAGTCTGGAACGCGCCGCGAAGAATTATTGCACGATCCAGATACCCTCCGGGCGGTAACTGCCCTGCGTCGCACTTTGACATCGATGCACCACGTTGACGCGATGGAACAATTGACGCGTCAGTTGGACCGGTTCAAAACGAACGAGGAATTTGTCCAGTTGATCGGAGCTGCCAGCGTTGATATCGGTTGACGGCTGAGCAATCCGCTCTCTTGGACTCACTGCCGGTGATTTTCCGCGCTCTCCGAGTGTCATCCAGGGTGTGATGTTCTAAGGTGACCTCGCCCCGAAACGCTTCCCGCAAGAAGACGTCTTGAACGACATTATCGAACTAGTAATATGTCTGATGCTATAGACTATTGCGGTTCCGAATGGGGCGAAATTGGGTGTATTGATGGGGCGAAATGGTACGCTAGCCACGGCGAAAAATGGAAAAGGACGTCGATTTTCTGCGACAGCCGAACTGGCCTGGTCGAGACTATCTGACGCAGAGTTGCTGGAGCTTCGGATTTGTGATCTGAAGTTGCGCATTGCTGGCACGCGACTGGAAAAGTATGTCAACCAGTTGTACCTGGAACTGACAGCACGTGGTTTGCGTTTTCGTCCTCATTGCTGGCTTTCCGAAGACTGGTTTTCACCGGAAGGTGTGCCCGGCATCGCCATTCCGTTTTTTTTGGCGCATCCACGACTAGCGAGGTTGGAACGGAACCAGATGCTGGAAGTGGAAGGCGGTACAAAGCATGAGTGTATGCGCATCCTGCGACATGAGGCGGGGCACGCAATCGATACGGCGTATGCTTTGCACCGGCGCCGTGCCTGGCAGCGTTTGTTTGGCCGCTCTTCGCAAGCGTATCCAGAGTATTATCAGCCGAAGCCGTACAGCCGAAGTTATGTACACCATCTCGAAGGTTGGTACGCGCAGGCGCATCCGGCAGAGGACTTTGCAGAAACGTTTGCTGTATGGCTCAAACCGCGATCAGGCTGGCGTGTTAAATATGCCGGATGGCCGGTGCTCAAGAAGTTGCGGTACGTCGAATCGACGCTGCAAGAGATTCGCAACGAGAAACCGAAAGTACGTTCTCGGGAGCACGTCGATTCAGTTCCGCGAATTCGTAAGACGCTAGGCGCCTATTACGAAGAAAAGCGTAGTCGTTATGGTATCGGACAGGATAGTTATTACGATCGGGATTTGTTGCGACTGTTTTCGAACGCACCGGAACATGCCAAGAAGATGGCGGCAGCCTCGTTCTTGCGGAAGCATCGCCGTGAGCTGCGGCAGCTTGTGTCACATTGGACTGGTCAGTACCGTTACACGGTTGATCAGATAATTAGTGAGATGATTGAGCGTTGCCGTGAGCTGAATTTGCGAGTTGCATCTCCTCTTGAACGGGCCGAGCGTGACGCTCAGGCGATGCTGACCGTGCAGACGATGAACATTTTGCACCATGGACATCATAGAGTGGCGCTCTAGTGGTTTGCTTGAAGTAGTCGGACAATGAGTAACGCCTTAGACGTTGCGAGCGGTACCGTTTGCAGGTTCTATTACCGTCGATTCAACGGACTTCTGCAATGCTTCGACTAAGTTGGTTGACAAGACCGATCACGTAGTCCAGGGGTGATATGAAGAAGCGACGCGTCTTGGTTCTTATGGATCGTGATTTGGTGCCTCCAGCAAGTATGGAAGGATTCACGGACGACGAGATCGTCGAGTGGAAAACAGAGTTCGATGTTCTTACTTCGTTGAAGGAAATGGAGCATGAAGTTGTGCCGCTGGGTGTTGCCGATGATTTAGGAGTCATCCGCAAGACCTTGCTCGAGTTTCAGCCGCAAGTGGCGTTTAATTTGCTTGAGGAGTTTCATGGTGTTGCGATTTACGATCAACACGTTGTGGCCTATCTCGAGCTTATGAAACAGGCTTACACAGGTTGTAATCCACGCGGGTTACTGCTGGCACACGATAAGGCGCTTAGTAAGAAATTGCTCTCCTATCATCGTGTGGCAACACCCAAGTTTTCTCTCTTTCAGAAGGGGAAAAAGGTCAAAACGCTGCGACGCTACGTTTACCCATTGTTGGTCAAGTCTGTGATTGAAGACGCCTCATTGGGAATCAGTAAAGAGTCGGTAGTTCGCAACGGAGATGAGCTCAAGCAAAGAGTAGATTATGTCCATGAAGAACTTGGTACCGATGCGCTTGTTGAGGAATACATTGAGGGACGTGAACTCTATGTTGGAGTGATTGGAAATCAACGGCTGCAGACTTTTCCTGTTTGGGAGATGTTATTCCGCAATCTGCCGCCCGGAGTTCCCAATATCGCGACGCGGAGAGTGAAATGGGATTCTGAGCACCAGAAGGAGCTGGGGATCGTTACCGAGGCAGCTGCCAATCTGACGGCGAGCGAGGTCGATCGGATCTCCAGACTATGTAAACGTGTGTACCGTATTTTGTGTCTCAGTGGCTACGCTCGTATGGACCTGCGGATGACTGACGATGGTCGCGTTTACGTGTTGGAGGCGAACCCGAACCCGAACCTGTCGTTCGGTGAAGATTTTGCGGAGTCTGCTGAAAGAGCCGGGATGCCGTACGACAAACTGATTCAGCGCATATTGAATCTGGGTCTCAGATATCAGCCTGAGTGGCATTGAGTTCTGTCAAGCGTGGAAAATCACGTTGCGCGCTTTTCAGTTGAGCGGTGGTGCGACACGCGTGATTTTGGACAAGGTTTCTTCTGGAATATCAATGCCCTGTTCAAGTCGGTCCTGGCGGGCGCGGAATTCTGACTCGCCTGGAACCAGTACTTCCGTGAACCCATTGGCGGGTGGGCATGACTTGAGGTGTCTGACGAGCGGCTCTAATTCGCCAAAGAAATCGGATGTTGTTTGAAAACAAGCAACATCGATCGCGATGATCAGCAGTCCGCTGTGACCTGATCCTTGGTCACTGGCTGTTTCTGCGCGGCTGCACCCGGCACCCGAGAGGGCCCCTGCGAGCACGTCTACCATGACCGCTAACCCGAAACCTTTATGTCCGGCTGATCCCCCCAGGGGGAGTAGCGATGCTGGGTTTTCCGTGTACAGCGCGTGTGGGTCTGTTGTTTCGTGGCCATCGGCGTCGACCAGCCAGCCAGCCGGCACAGGTTCACCGCGTTGTAGATAATTGCGGACCTTTCCTTCCGGTGCAACACAAGAACTCATGTCCAGTAACAATGGAAAGTGACCTGGCGAGGGAGCGGCAATGACCATGGGATTAGTGCTGAGTCTTCGCTGTCGTCCGCCGAATGGTGCGACCCATTGTCCACGTCCACCTCCGTTTACCATTACAAGGCCAACCATATTCTCAGCTGCAAGCATCTCTCCGTACGTTCCCAGACGACCAGTGTGGTTCGAGTGCCGTACTGTGACAGCAGCCAGCCCCTGTTTCCGTGCTTTATCGCGTGCCAGTAGTGTCGCATCATGTCCGGCGACTTGTCCAAACACTCCATTTGCGTCGATGACCGCGGTTGTTTCCGTTTGTGTGCACAAGGTGTGTGCTTCACCAGGGCGAATAAGGCCCGCGTCGATATCCTGAATGTATTGGGGTAGACGGATCACTCCGTGTGAGTCGTGGCCTGCCAGGTTGGCGTCAACCAGATGGTTCGCGACGATCTCAGATTCCCGGTCGGTAGCTCCATGGTGTCGCAGAATGGTTTCAGAGAGATCCAGAAGTTGCTGTTGGTTGTAGCGTGGCATCGTTTTCCTGTGGTAAACAAGTGGTAAATGTTGCTGGAACGGCCAGGGTTGTTGACTGGTCGCGTTGGCGAGTGGACTGTTTGTGGAACCAGGAATGAACGGATGTTGCCCGTAGGCCGTCCGATACCGTATGAAGGATGATTCTTCGAGAGTTCTGCAAGGGCCAGACCAGCAGTAGTGTGGTTGCCTGCCCAGGTTTATCTCGCCGAGCAGAATGAAACTTGTGGTGCGCGGCTGACGTTCTGGCACACTGCACATTACTCAGCGCGATAGCGTTGAACCCATTTCCAGAACTCAGACAAATCCTGTCGGCGGATCTGGTAACGTTCGAGATAGTCTCGGTAAGTCTGGTCGTCCGGAAGTCCTTCGTGAGGTGGGTAGGGGTAGGAAGACATCTCTTGAAATGGCAGTGGTTCTGATGATTGGCCGAGAATCGTGTTCAAGTCGCCATCTTTGTCCCAGCCGGCGTTGTAGAGCACGAAGTCACGAGTCCAACCATCCGGTGGTGGGTTCTCAGGCCCTGCAAATTCGAGCGTAATTTCATCTCCGCTACCGATGACAGCAAGCCGGTTGTCTGTCGTCTGTAACAGCTCGCGTACATCGCCATAGCGTGTAAACCGACCATTCAGTGGCGCCCATTTGGGTGCGCGACTGACGTTCTGGTAGTCGTAGTCTTCAGGTCCGTTACCTGGATCTGGAATGCGTTGTGAAAAGCCGCGAAAATGCAAATTGGCGGTTTGCAGCTCCAGTGGAATTTGATGAATGGGCACGGGCTTTTCATCGACGCTGAAAAATACTTCATCCCAGCAGATTTCCTGGCTCGTTACGATCCGCAAACGGTAATCGTCACACAGGAATGCATTCGATAAGTCGATGGCAATGGTTTTTGTTTTGCCTCCAGGGAACCCCATGAAAGGAATGGTTTCGCACCACATTCCATGTTCATCGACGACGTGGATTGCAGGTGGGCGCGGGGCGTTTAGTTCCGGGTCCTGTGCGATACCGACATTGCTTGAGATGTCAGTTGGGTTGATCCAGCCTGTCAAGAACAGAGTGATTTGTTCAGGAGATTCCAACTTACCGAGATTGAGTTCCAGGTAGTGTTCCGAAACGAGTCCCTTGCGAAAACGACCATTGAAGCCCTGGAAGAATTGTCCATCGCGTTTTTCAATAATGTCCTTGACATCACGGCCTCGCGAATCCGTGGCAATCTTGGGAAGTCTGCGTTGGCGCACCGTATGGATGTGAGGTTTGGCGATGGTTGGCGGTCCGACTTTCTCATTGGTGTAGACTTCGGTGTTCTGAGGATGGTCGATGGCGATCAAGCGGACTTCATCTAAATACGCGGTTTCCCAGAGTTCTTCGGTGATTTGTATCCAGTAGGAGCCGTCGCGCAGCTGGAGATTCTCGCCTTCGATCAGCAAGTACTCCCAGGGCCTTGAAGGTGCCAGAGTCCCTTCCGCAGTTTGTAGTCCCAGAGGGGCTGCCCAGAGTAAATCAGTAAGAAACACAAATTCAGAGCCATTCCATGTGTAGGCATAAGGACAAGAAGTTTTTTGAACCATTTTCTCGTGAATCAGTTGATTGGCTTTCACGCCAACTCGATTTTGTGGAACACCAGTGGTCGACAAGACGCGCAAGACATCTGCTGTAGCTTGTTTGCCAATTCCGAAATGGGTAGTCCGCCGTGCGACAATCTGGGCCTGGTAACGCCCATTTGATTTGACTTCAAGAAGTGTGCCGTAGCCGTAGTGGTTCATTCGACCGATATCGATGATGCCGCGCATATTGATTGCAAGCCAGTTGTTTTTGTTACCACCATCATTCTGAAACAGCATGATGGATTCATCCGTCAGCACTGCCAGATCGAGATCGCCATCGTTATCTAGATCGGCAGTGTCACAACTGAGGACTGGTTGCGTCACTAATTCTGGTACGCCTTCCAGAGGGCGATACGCCGCGCCGTTTGCCTGCCCGCGCAGGATTTCCAGCCCATCTCTGGTCCAAAATAGCAAGTCCGCCGATCCATCGTTGTCGCAGTCCCAGACCAGATTCCCGTTACATGCCTTGGGGCTCAAGGAAACACTTGCCTTATGGCGAACGTTGCGGACCGTCGAGGTTGTCAGAAGTTGTACTCCATCGGGTCCACTGGCAACGAGATCCCAGGAAGCGTTGCCGTCACTTTCCAGCAGAGACAACTGTTGACCTGAATGAGTCGCTGCAAAGTCAGCGTCGAATGGTTGCCAGACGAAACGGCCGTGCAGGATGTTTTCGAGGTAACCTGATGCTTGCGTGGCACTGCCTCCCAGCACCAGGTCGAGGTCCATATCCCGATCCCAGTCCACTACGATCATGGAACTGAAGGCACTGCTTTGTTCTGGGAGTCTGGAGAATTCAGTTAGGTTCTCGAATGCGATGGTCTCTCCATGATTGGACCAGATTGAAATGCCATCTTGAGCAGATACGATCAGGTCGAGATCGCCGTCGTGTTCAATATCGATTGCGGCCACTGCCTGTACTTTTCGTAGTGCACGAAAGTCTGCACTTTGGTCGACTTCAAGGAGAATTTGAGATTCCACATTTCGGTCCAGGTTATTCCGCAGGATGCTGATCCCGTTGTCTCCATAGACGACGAATCCCATATAGTGGCTATGGCGGCTGTCTGGAATGCCAGGCCGTTCTGGTGCCGTAGGTGACCCTGCCTTGTCTGCGAGAAATAAATCGGCTTCGAAAAATCCGCGCATGCCCGCGGGCATAGCAGTGCTACCCAGCAAACCCCATGAGTTGTCTGTGGGATTCTGTATAAAAATATCGAGTGCCTCGGGCCGCAGAACAGCCACATCCATGCGGTCATCCAGATCAAAGTCGACGAGTCGCAGCTGTCGACCGTTTGCGACCTTCTGCAGGGGTTCTTGTGCGGTTTGTGGCTGAAAGCGAATATCGAGAGATGGTACTTGCTCAGGCGGTGGCGGAGGGTTGTTTTGATAGAACGAGTCGCTGAAGTCAAAAACAACCAATTCCAGAGCATCCGGAGTGCAACGTTTCAAATCGGCGCCGTTGAATTCCGCCTTGTTGATGCGATTGGTAAACGGAAACGTCAGGCTGTTCACGGTTTGCCAGTCGTTTTCTTGTGCAGCAGTGGCGATCGCGTCGAGCATCTTCATCGGATCGAATGCCAGTCGTTTTCCTTGAGCTCGTTTCAACGGTCCGCAGGCGGTTTTCGCGTGCTGTACTGTTGTTGCGATGTCGGGATCTTTCGTGTGACTTTGATCCAGGAGTTGGTAACGCAGCAAGATAAGATTGTCGGGCTGTGCCTCAAATGCTTCGCGCAGGGCGCGACGCATTTGTGAAAGAATGGCAGCGTCCTGGACCGAGCGCAGTGCATTTTCGTAGGGATTGAACAGGGCATAGCGGATCGCGATGTTCTGCTTGTCCGGGTCGAGTGAGATGGCTTTGCAGAGATGTTCGTAGGCTTTGCTGGCCGCGGGATCATGTTCGAAGTCTGGAGTGGTGCTGAGTTCCAGTGCCAGTTGGGCTGCCAGAAAGTATGCCGTTGGAGACTGGGGTTCGTGGGTTATTAACTGCTGTAAGGCAAGATTTGCTGTGTCGACCGCTTTGGAAACCGCCGCGTCCCGCGCTTCGGGTGGTTCATTCTTGACTTTGTCGCGTACTTGAGCAATTTGCTTCAGCGTACAAATTGCCAGGTTCCACCAGCCCATTTTTTCGTCGGGAGCCAGATCTGCAATCTTGCGGAATGCTTGTTCAGCCGGCGCAAAATCATCGTTTTCCAGATGGGCGATGCCAACATTTCGCAGGTTGATTAATTCACGAATTGACTCTGCAGAGAGTCTCGCAGACGGATCAGGAGTGGGTGGGCGAATGAATTGATAAGCAAGGATTCCACCAGCGAGGAATGCGATCGCAAAAATAAACCGGCGCGATGTGTAGAAGCTACTGGTGGATGACTGCTGGGGAGTGAGCATAGTACCCTTTGATGCTGCGAGTTCTCGGAGCATCCCTTTGAGTTATTTAGCGACGTATCTGATCATATAGCAGCAAGCCAACCAGAGTCTTGGCATCTTGTATGGTCCCATCGCAGGCCATTTTCATGGCCTGGTCCCATGTAACAACGTAGTTTTCGATTTGTTCTCCTGGTTCGCGCTGCGCAGGACCTGCAGTCAGATTGGTAGCCACAAAGAGGTGCATCCGTTCATTCAGGATTCCGGGTGAAAGAAAAAATGAGTTCAGAGGTTCTAGTTCGGTCGTTTGAAAACCGGTTTCTTCTTCCAGCTCTCGGATCGCTGTTTGCGCTGGATCTTCGCCCGGTTCAAGAGTGCCTGCCGGAAGTTCGATTAATGTTTTTTCGACTGAAATCCGAAAGTTCCGGATCAGGCAGACATGTTCATCATCGATGATCGGGATAATGGTTACCGCGCCCGGATGACAGATGATTTCTCGGGATCTGTGAGTTCCGTCCTCGAGTTGTTGTTCACGGCGAATGACATGAAATAGACGGGTTTCCAACAGGCGTTGTGTATTCCCTTCCATGGTTGCGACCTTTTCAGGAGGATGACGTCGATTGAGCAACCGGCGTGATCGTTGATAAAATAACCGGATTGCCGATTTACTCCAAGGGTTTTTGAGGGAACGCTGACGTGTTGGTTCGGGGTTTCCAATTTGCTTCCCGTTCGCCAACTGAAGTGGGTATCGTACTCGAAGTTGCGAAGGCTGTTGGATTGCGTATTGCGGAGAACTCAGCGAGGAACTGTTACGCGAGATCCTGGCGTGGTTGGGTGTGACAGTGATTCGTCGATAACAGGGTAACATCACTTCTTCTTGATCTGACGCATGTTTGGATCCGAACATACCCACGAGATGACTTCAAAGACGCGTGAGCCATCTCAGGTGCGCCGTCCACTGAGTGTTCCTCTGGGGCGTTGGGGTGGGGTTGCGTTCCATTTGCACTTTTTGTTTGGTGTTTTTGTGATTGGTACGTTGATTTTCGCATGGCGTGAATCTCAACTCGACGGACGTGGAGGCATCATACAAGTTGCCTCTGCTTTCCTGGCAATACTCATGGGTAGTGCCTTGTTGCATGAATGGGCCCACATTCGCGCTGTGACCCGATGTGGTGGATTTGTCGATCAACTGGTGCTGGTTCCTTGGGGCGGGTTGTCGCATCTGAGTATTCCACCTCACGCACCGCACAGTGTATTACGTGTTTACTTGGCCGGCCCGCTTGTTAACGGTTTGGTTTGTCTCATTTGCATCCCGGTCATTGTCTGGTGGGATACGTATGCAGTGCTGCCTGACTTGCTGCACCCGTTGGCGCCGGCTTCGTTGTTTGAAACCGGTGCTGGTTCAACCGGGTGGGATTTGACTGTGGCCGTCAAGTTGACGTTTTGGGTGAATTGGGTACTGATGTTGGTGAATATGCTTCCCGTGTTTCCTTTTGATGGAGATCGGATCACGCGTGCACTATTGATGATTTGGCGTCCAGCCACGAGCTCATCCCAGGTGGCGATGACGATGACCTGGGTGACGCGGTTGAGCGCACTGTTGTTATGCGTCGCAGCGTACTGGGCGCATCGGGAGTGGCATGCCAGCCAGACGGTGTGGATTTCACTCTTGTTTATAGGCGTGCTGTTGTTAATGCGGGATCGTCAACAGGAGCGCCAGGCGATGTTTGCTGGCTTGTCGCCGCACGAAAGCACCAAAAACGTGACGTTTTCACCCAGCGAGCAAGCTTCGATAGACAGCGAGTGGGAGGCGGCCGCGGCCGGATCCGATACAGATTTCTTGTCTGGCACACCGGAGCAGGTGGGACGCGATCAAGACCCGGAGGATGAGCAACGACTGGACGAAATATTGGATCGTTTGCACCGATCCGGGAAAGAGAATATCTCCGCAGAAGATCGGGCGTTCCTTGAGCGAGTTAGCCAGAGATTTCGACAACGCAAGGAAAGATAAGCAGCGGCGCCGACGCCAATAGCGGCAGGTTGGTATTGGTTTGCAAGTGATGGTCACAGTGTGTCATTGTGATTACGATTGACAGGTATTTGTCCTCAAGGAGTTCCGGTCCGTGCCCCGACAGCGTCCTTTCAATGGCATGCCGCTTCTGATGGTGTTTCCAGAGGGACGCTACATGAAATGGGGATTGGTTGGCTTGCTTGTCGTCACTGCTGTTCCCCTGGTTCTGGATTGGTGGAGTGGAATTCCGGAAGATGCGGTTGCTACGTATGTTGGTCGTGCCAGCTGCATCTCCTGCCATCAGGCGCAGGCAGCGCATTTCGCTGACTCTCATCATGACCTGGCAATGGATCACGCACGCCCGGATACCGTCTTGGGTGACTTTGATAATGCAGCGCTAACTCACCTGGGTGTGACGTCCCGCATGTTTCGTCGCGGTGACCAGTTTTACGTAAACACCGAAGGACCTGATGGAGAAAAGGCAGACTTTGAAGTCAAGTATGTACTGGGTGTCGAACCCCTGCAGCAGTACATGGTGGAATTTGATCGTTCTGAAGAAATGGCAAAAGATACAATTGCGCGGCTGCAGGTGTTGCGATTGTGTTGGGATACGAGTGAACGTCGATGGTTTTATTTGCCACCTCCCGATGTACAAGATGAGAAATTGAGTCCGGATGATCCGCTGCATTGGACCGGAATCACCATGCGTTGGAATACAAGCTGTGCGGATTGTCATTCAACGAACTTGCAGAAAAACTACGACGTGACGACAGCCACGTATCAGACAACCTACTCTGAAATTGATGTCAGCTGTGAAGCATGCCACGGTCCAGGGAGTTTTCACGTTCAGTTGGCGAATGCGACTTCCTTGTTTTGGGACCGCAAGCGGGGGTATGCACTCGCGCCATTGAAAAGTACGCGATCTGAAATCGAGATTGACACGTGTGCACGTTGCCATACACGACGACAACGCGTGGTCCACGCTGGGTTTCACGCCGGGGCTGATTTCTATGACTTTTTCAACAATGCGACCTTAGATCCGCTTCTTTATCATGCGGACGGTCAGATTCGAGACGAGGTCTATGTGCACGGTTCATTCTTGCAGAGCAAGATGTTTCAGAAGGGAATTCGTTGCACGGATTGCCACGATCCCCACAGTTTAAAGCCGAAGTATGAAGACAACCGGCTCTGCACTTCCTGTCATCAACATCCGGCCAGTAAGTATGACGGTCCGAGGCATCACCAACATCGGGAGGGTTCCTCGGGGGCACGGTGTGTAGAATGCCATATGCCGGAAACAACTTACATGAAGGTAGATCCGCGTCGTGACCATAGCTTGCGCGTACCACGCCCTGATTTGAGTGTCAGGTTGGGTACTCCTAATGCTTGTTCTCGTTGCCATCTGAAAGATTCTCGCCCGGGAAAACCAGTGAGAAAACAACTCGTGGATTATGGGGCGTGGGTGCGCGCTGCCCAAGATGGTGACCAGGAAGTCAGAGATTACCTGCGCCGTCTCGACGACTGGTCGGCGGACTATTTTCAGAAATGGTACGGTGTTCAAGACGACCTTGATGTTCATTATGCGACTACGATAACCCGGGCGCGGGCAGGTGATCGCGGAGTCGAGGCTGAATTGGTCCGCTTGGTGACAGATCGCAAGCGGCCAGGTATCGTACGCGCCACGGCACTGACTGAGTTAGGGCAGTTTGAAACAGAGGGAGCAGTTCACGCATTTCGCGAGGGTTTGCGTGACCGTGATCCCCAGGTGCGATCCGTTGCCGTTGGCTTGGCTCCTCGATTTTCTGGTGACCGTCGGGTTACGGATTTGGGAGGTTTGCTAGACGACCCTCGGAGACTGGTGCGGTCAGAGGCAGCACGCGTTTTATCTGATATTCCGGAACATCGACTGAATACCCGGTTGAGGCCATTGTTTGCGACTGCCCTTCAAGAGTACGAGGATGGTTTAAGGTTGGAGAATGATCGCGTCGGTGCCCACTTGATGTTGGGAGTGCTGCATGAAAATCAACGCCAGTGGGAAGATGCTCGGAGAGATTACGAACGCGCCTTGCGTCTGGACCCGACCGTGACAGGACCGCGGGCTCATCTCGCGGACTTGTTGGAACGAAATGTACGGTCAGCCGACCAGGCGGATTCCAGTGCAACAGGAGGTGTTGTCGCGGGAGGGGACGTTCGTACCAGGCAGATCTTGCGACGCGTGTCACAGCTTCGCCGAGAAGAGTTAGGGCTGTACGCTCGAGATGCCAGCCTGTTGCCGAATAATGCAGGCTTGCAGTACCGCTGGGGTTCGTCGCTGTATCTGAATGGTCAAGTCAAAGAGGCAACGACGGTCCTTGAACGGGCCGTTGAGCTCGCGCCTCGAAACCCACAATATGTCTTGTTTTTGACATTGATTTATCAAAAACAACAGAGATTCCAGGAGGCCGTTGTGTCGGTAGACAAGTTAGTGAGACTACGGCCCGGCAATCCGAGTTATTTGCAATTGCAACGAGAATTGAGACAACAGGCCAATCCCACCGATCGCAATCCCTGATCCCGTCTCCGGTATTTGCCGGATCGAATTCCCGCGATTGCGAAGTCCTTGGAAATGTTCCCACCATAATGGCGGGAGCACTATGCAATTATCCGCCGCCTACAGGAGGAATGACGGTCATCTCATCACCATCCGAGAGTGGATGCGCACGATCTCGAATCATGCTTCCATTGATGGTCAGGACTTGCACGCGTTCATCTCCGATCCCTAAAGCAGTCAAGGCCGCAGTCACGGATGCGTTGTCTGGCAGTTCCAGTTTGCCGTCGCTGGGCGTCTTGTCTTTGAAAGCACCCATAAGTTTGATTTGTATCACCATGCAGGAATTTTCCGTTGATTCCAAAGCGTGACTGGTGAGGGCCTGAATGATCTCAAAAAGTTCAGTCCGCGATGGCTGGCTTGAGCAGAAATCAATGTTCAATGAAAACAGGGTAAAGAGATCCCCGGTTCGTTGAACAAATGCAACCTAATTCGATTTTGCGTCTACGAACACAGTATGTGACTGATTGGCCTGGACCGCAGAAACTGCACCACCAAAACGGTATTGGCGTGGTTGGCTTGGGCGACCGAGCAACGTTGTCGAGACTAATTGTTGCGGCACACCAGCGGCGATATAAGCACGTCGGATGTCGAAGGGGTTTTCTTGCAAAAACTGCTTCCATGCTCCCATGCGGGCTTGCGTTTGCAACATACCTTTGACCATGCCTAGGTCGTTCAACATGCCCATGTCATTGGCGCGGCCAGCGAATAGAGCACCGACCACCTGATCCTCTTGCCAAATCAGTTTGCGATAAACCAGGTCGGTAGGATTGGAGATGGTCAGAACATCATCGCTGGGATCGTCCCAACGTCCGAAACTAGCGGTTTGAAGTCCGCAGCAGTCAAGAATATTCATGGAAAGACTGCCGCGATACGTGACGGTTTCCCCGGCCATGTTGGTTCCAGCAATACGTCCGTGGTCCACCGCCGTAGGTTGAATAGGATGGACCTCTTTTTGGTTGCTACCCAGCACGGGGCCTTCGGCGACATCGCCGGCGGCGAAAATATTGGGCAGATTAGTTTGCATTTGTTCGTTGACCAGAATTCCCTGGTTTGTTTCGATTCCGGATCCATCGAGGAATGCTAGATTTGTCTTGATTCCAATTGCGACAATGACGACATCCGCGGAAAGGGTGGTGCCGTTATCTAAGGTTACCGTTTTGACGCCGTCGGCACCCTCGGCAATTGATTCAACGGCGGCACCACAATGCAGATCAATTCCACGTGAAGTCAGCCAGCTTGTGACCATGCCGGCTGCATCGGCATTGAGCATTCGTGGTAGCACGTGACTCTCGCGTTCCACAACAGATAAATTCCAGCCACGTTTGTGCATCGCATTGAGCATGATGAAACCGATGAATCCCGCACCGATCATCAAGACGCGAGGTTGTTCAACATTTTTTGTTGAATCAAGTAGTTGTTGTGTGTGATCTAGTGACCAGAGATTTTGCACTCCCACCAGCTCGTTGCCGGGAACCGGCAGGTCCAATGGGGAGGAGCCCGTCGCAATCAACAGCTTGTCGAAAGCTAGTTTGTCGCCGTCTGTAAGAGTTACAGTCTGGCCATTTGGATCGACTGCGGTGACGCGTTGTCCGATGCGGGCGTCTACCTTGAGCTGCTGAAAAAACGCTGCATCCGCGGTGTGTGTGTGTGCCGCGGGGATTTGCGCTGATAGCCAGTAGGGGAGGGCCATTCTTGAATGTGCAGGTTCATCACTGATCAACGTGATCAAAGCCTGCTGGTCCAGTTCGCGAATGGTTTCCATCGCGTTGGTTGCTGCGGGGCCTCCGCCGATGATCACATGTTGCGTCGCCATAATTTCCTCAGGAACAGTTTTTCCCGGGCTAGCCCCGGCAGGTAATAAGTGGCCTTCGTTGCCATGTAACACGCGGAAAAGCCATGGAGTTTGGTCGGCGCCTGTTTTCAGTGCTGTGAAGGTGCTCGACCAACTTGGAGTATCTCAGGAAGTTGCTGACACGTAATTCTTGTTGACCTTCTCTGACCATGGCCCAAACCAGTCACCAGCGGGTGTACTTTCTTCATATTCAATCGCTGCAGTTGGGCAAGCGACGGCACAAGCCGGATCGCCACCACAGAGATTGCACTTGGTCGCTTTGTCGGTTTTGGGCAAAGTGAAAACCGTTCCAAAGGGACAGGCCAGTGTGCAGAGGTGACAGCCGATACAGAGTTCTTCACTGACCAGTTTTGCGCCATTCTGGTCGGTGCCGATGGCATTCACTGGGCAGGCCGTCATGCACCAGGCTTCGTCACACTGTAGACAGGTGTAAGGTGCGTAACTGGCTTCTTCATCGAATACATTGACCCGTATTACGCTCTTGGAAGGCGCAAATGTTCCGGTCTGTACCCAGGAACAAGCCAACTCGCACTGCATGCAGCCGGTACATTTATCCGGAACAATCTTGAGACTCTTGGGCATGCCGATTTTCCTCTGTTTGGAGACAGTTTGGCTTAATGTACCAAACTCCTATGAAGCATTCCAGTAAAGCAGGAAATCCAGCCTTTTTCGCGGACCCGATTGCATCGTAGCCAGGTTGGTTTGTTACCAGAGTTCCGGGCCAGACGGCCACGCCCTGAGGGTACCCGAGCAAACGAGCACCACCGTCGGGATGTGCTCGTTTCCAGGGAGATTTGCGCCAGCGCGTACGTGGCGGAGAGAGACGGGCAATCGACAGGGCTTCTTGCAATGGTTTGCGGTTTGACGAAACATCCGGGCGCCAAGCCTGGCTCCACTGCCTGTTCAATCTGTTGAATTGACAGAATGAAAAGACACCACACAATAAACCGGTCCGGAGACTGGTAGTACCAATCGTTTTTGGGGAGGAAACTGGCAATGAGGCAGGTCAAGGTTTTCAAAGGTGTCGAAACAGAACTCTGGAACCTCGAGGGAGAAATCAACAAGTGGGTGGAGGATTCGGGAGCCACGATTGTGCAGATCACGGGTAACATTGCGCCCCAGACTCCGTCCAGTAGCGCGGCGGGTTTTGCCTCGTCAGACGTTTTGGTGCTTGTGCTTTACGAAGCCAGTAAATAGCCCTGTCCGTTTGAGTCTGCCGTGTTCATGTGACTTCAGTGTTTGCTCGGCGTTCGTCGCAACACCAGTCGCAATGTAGTGTCCGGTTTGGTACCGCAGTTTCGGAGAACACCTCAGACAGCATGCCGATGCCGTGGGGCCCCTTGCCGCGCTGTCAGCGTCGCGAGATACTAAACAAACGGATGCCGTTTCAGGCACTACCGTCCGTCGGTAGCGTAACGAGCCTCTGGAAATCCGTGAGATCCCTGTTGCATGTCAGTGCGTTGGCTCGTTCCCGTCGGGATACTGGCGGACTGGGTTTATCTGGTTCTCTAAATCATCAATGTGAGGGTATTAGGATGGCGCGCGAAGGAGCAGTTACGTTCAAAGGAACACCGTTGACTTTGGCTGGTGAGGCGGTGCAAGCGGGACAGGCGGCACCTGATTTCACGGTGCACTACTTTGCCGATGGATTACACGCTGTGACACGTGCTGATCTAGTTGGCAAACCGTCGATCATCAGCGTTGTGCCATCCTTGGATACGCCCGTCTGTCAGGTCCAGACAAAACGGTTTAATCAGGAGCTCGCGGAACTCGGTGATCGCATCAATGCGTTGACGATCAGCCTTGACTTGCCGTTTGCGATGGGCCGTTTTTGTGGGGCTGAAGATATTCAGACGATGCGTGTCGGTAGTGATTACCAGGACCGAAATTTTGGTCAGAACTGGGGAATGCTCATTGAGGAACTCAAGTTACTGGCACGCGGTGTCTTTGTGCTTGATGCCGCGGGAACTGTCACCTATGCGCAAACGGTGGGCGAAGTAACCGAAGAGCCAGATTATGACGCCGCGTTACAGGCGCTTAAGGGCCAGTTGTAGAGACTGCCAGACTTCCGCCTGCCACTGCGTGTCACTACGCAGTGCGCTACGAAGTGTGTCTGTGTAGTGCGTAAACATGCTGTGGAAATGCGCTGTGCCGACGGAGAGCAGGCTGTTCAGCCTGCCCGTGCGGCACGAGCGATTCCAGCTGCGCCGATGTAGCCCGCATCGCCGCCCAGGGCAGCAAAATCAATCTTCGTTTTATCACGTACGATCCCGTAAGCACGCGACTGGAATTCACTCAGTATTGCCGCCAGGAAACGTCTTCCGATGTCGGTTTCTGAGCCTCCGAAATTCATGGCGCCACCCAGGATGACAACACCTGGGTCGATGATGTGGACGAGAGTCGTGACTGCAATTCCCAGGTAACGCCCAGTTTCCAACACAATTTCCGTAGCAAAAGCGTCACCGTTTTCGGCCTCCTCAGCGAGCATACGGCTGCTCAGCGTTTCTCCGCTGTCGATACGGTTATGTACAGAGGAAGCGGGGTTGTGAGGCAGCGTTTCTTGTGTGCGCGCGACGACTGCTGGCGCGCTGGCATATGCCTCCAGTTCGCCTTGGCCGCCTCCCCAGACACAGAGT
>MDTE01098502.1_pt1 | contig 19516 bp, 37 predicted proteins | sample 811231 | NCBI WGS metagenome assembly MDTE01 (sample SAMN05326651, study PRJNA326480) | marine metagenome | isolation source: seawater | place: Indian Ocean: Red Sea | collected 2010 | reverse complement strand
TGATGGGTGGTAATTTGTATGTTATCTTTGGTAATAAATTTTCACTCATCAAAGGACCGAGTGCAGGGAAACTAACTAAGAAGTATGGTGAACCACCTGTTGAGGAGTGGATGGAAGTGGTTGACAATCAGATGAAGGATGCAGTACAATTCGTTCATGGACTCCCTACATCGGAGGAGTATTTGAGGCAAACAATTTATGCTGAGGCGTAAACCTATTCGCTTCTGGTCTACTGTGCCAGGCGTTAAAGATGTGTACCCAATATATCCTGCTGCTAATTTGAAGCGGGAGATGTCAAAGTGTCCATTTGCTAAGTTACAACGACATGCCAGTAAATGCCCTGCATTAAAACAATGGGGATCGACTGGGTTTATTGTGCCTGCACCATGTGACTTTAAGATTATCACCAACGGTGATGGTGTTACTGTTGATTGGGAAGCACCAACTTTGTTAGATACGGACGCTGGATTCATTGGTGTGCATGATGATAAGCAAGCAAAAGCATCAGCACCACCACATAGTATGGATGTGGTAATAAAAATAGGTACAACATGGAGGTCTAGTACCCCTAGGGACATAATTTTTATTCAGTCACCTGTTTTGTATAATGGTGAAGATAGATTTACTGCTGCAACTGGTCTGCTTGACCCTATGAGAGTGCCCCAACTTAATGCTCAACTTTATTGGCATGTATTGGAGGGTGAAACTCTCATTGAAGCAGGCACACCATTGATGCAACTCACACCCATTCTTCGTAAATCACTTAGACAATGGGACTACATAGTTGAAGATGCAACACCTGAAGACTTATTGTTTGAAGATGCAATCAACTACACTATGTCTTCTAAGTTTGAACCATCAACACCCCAAGTCCTAAAGAACAACCAAAAGATTATTGAAAATCGCTATGGAAACTAAAGAACTCATTTCCGTTGATGATCTGTTTGTCAACCTTGCAAATCAACACTCGGAAACATTCGAGAAGTATATTGCTGCTAAAGCACAAGTAGACGGTTTCGAGAATCGTCCTCAACAACAAGGTAACACAACATTCTCACTTAAGGAAGTGCAAGAACTTCGTGATCAATGTGTGAAACTTGAAGGTGCATTGGATGCTCTAAATCTCTATTACACCGATTGTCTTGGGCAAGAAGCAAAAGATTGGATCAAAGAGAAACCTATTACTGAAACTGCAAAACCTAAAGTTCGTTTGCCTAAGCATCGTGAAGAACAGTTTGCAGATATTAAAGAATGGGCACCAGATGATGATGCACCCAAAATTAGCAACAGTGCTGGAACTGAAACTGGTATCTGATGAACGAAGAGTATTTGTTTCCCACCCCTGTGTGGTGGTGTGATCTTCCAGATATTGACCTCAACGAACTAAGAGATACAATTTATAATATTCGTGATAACTACGACACACAGGTACGTTCAAACGTAGGTGGTTATCAGTCACAAGATTTCGATGGTGATTATCTCCTTGGGTGCAAAGATGCATTAGGTGACCTTGCACGAGCACTGCAAAGTCATGCTGAGGGTATTTACAGTAGATTCCAATCTGCTGCAACAAAGGTACATCTAGCAAACCTGTGGATTAACATCAATAGTGGTCCACATTACAACCAGACTCACACACATCCTGGGTCTGTACTTTCTGGTGCTTTCTATGTCACTGCACCAGAAGGATCAGGTAGAATTATATTTCATAGAGACCATGCATCTGCATTTAACTATGCATCTGTTGGTACTATGGAAGACTTTGCTACTGGACAGGAAGATGCAGGGTTCATGTATAATCAGTTTTCATATCCTCCCGTGGAAGGTAGAGTAATTATCTTTCCATCTTGGTTGCCTCATGGTGTTGAGACTGGTACAAATGATACGCAACGTATCAGTATTTCATTCAACTTTGTTCCTGTCAAATTGGATGGTAAGATAGAGTATGGCAAGTTAAAGCAACATGATGCAATGTGACTTCTTATTCCCCACTCCTGTGTGGCATGGTGATATTAAACTCGATGTAGATTCATTGATTGCCTTTGCCATACCATTGATGAACCCTAATCCTATGGAGTATGGTAGTTATGAATCTGGTTATATCAATACTGCTGGTTATCGCGATAGCAAGTGTGTTGTTGGCAATTTCATACGTCAGGTGGAAGATATGGCGCAGGGTTGTTTTCAGGAATTGGGACCGTTAAACACATATTGTGAGATGGATTATTTCTGGTTCACATGGACACCACCAGGACAATGTATTGGTGTTCATACTCACCCTGGTGCAGTATTAGGTGGAACCACATATCTCAAAGCACCAGAAGGTGCAGGTAGTTTAAGTATCCGTCGTAATATGATGGAGTCGCATCAGTATATGTCTCTGGGTTCATATACGAGTGGCAGTAGAGGTAACACACCTGCATCATTTACATCTTATTCTTATCCACCACAAGTAGGTAAGGTTATTATGTTCCCTGGATGGTGTCCACATTCTGTTGGACGAAATGATGCTGATAGTGATAGAATGTCATTGTCATTCAACATGGCAGTTAAACATGGTGTATATCCTAGGTTAGATCATGTCTACGATTAACTACATTTCATGTGTTCCTGATCAGTGGGAAACATATCAGCAAGCAACATTTGCTGAAGATTATGAAATAGCACCCACCATGGCACACGCTGATGGGATAAAATCACATGATCACAAATACTGTCCAGCACACAAGGAATGGTGTAAGAATAGATGGACATTCTATATGCCATTTGATCTACACTTAAGAGCAATACCTGAAGAGGGTAAAATGCTGGTGTCTGATACAGTTAATCATGAACGATTCAATCAACTGATTGAGATCAATGAGCACTGGTGGGATGAAGAGTTACCAGAAGTTCAGGTCAGATATAATACTTTGTTCTGGACTGATGCTAAACATGTATGGATAGAATATACAGGTCATCCAACACTTGCACAGCATGGAATGACTATTGTCCCAGGTACATTTCCAATCTCATCATGGTTGAGAAGTTTACCTATTGGACTTGTTCTTCATAAACTAAATGAAGATCTATACATTAAACGTGGTACACCATTGTTTCATGCACGTTTCTATGATAAACGTGGATCTAAATTCAAACTAAGACGTAAAGCACCACCACTAGATAAAGTAGAACAGATCAAACAAGATCAAGATCTGAAGAACTGGATGCCATTTGCATCTTGGGATCTAATTATGAAACGGGAGAGTAAATGTCCATTCAGAAAGTTCATCTAAACAAATATGAAATGGTAGTGGGTGATCGTCCTACATTATTCGAGGGTGCTATTAAGAACCCTGGTGATCTTGTATCGTGGGATGATGTTCAGCACTGTTTGAATAATCCATGGTGGTACAATATTGAAATCCTTGATGATAATAACCTCAAGGTACCTATTCCTACTGTGCCTGAACAATGGCATGATAAACTGGTACCAGAGAAAGCAGAGATCTTCAATCTAGTTAATAGTAACCATACATTTGTTATTGGTAAGTATGGTCATCACAATCGTGCTGTAGAAGATCTATTGGACTCTATTGAGGCACAATATCATGTTAATTGTGATGCACATATCTATGGTGCTTTAGGTGGTGCATCATCATTTAAGATCCATTGGGATCAACCTGCCAATCTAATCATACAGATCGAAGGTACAACATACTGGACAGTATATGAGGAAAGGTGTAGCACACTCATTAAATATGATGGGTTTCCACATAACCCAGAAGCACATGATGTGACACCTGTTATTGCACATAAAATGAAACCTGGTGATATGTTATACATACCATCTAGGTGTTACCATCGTGCAATACCTTCTAGCAAGAGATTATCTCTCAGCATCCCTATGTGGCATGATCCTGAGTACCAGTCAGACAGGAAGGAATACTTACTAAGTCTTCACAATTCCTGACTTGACGCGCTATCATTATTAAATAAGATAGGGTGTCGCTGGAGATTCCATCATGTTCTGTAAAGATCAAGTTCTAGAGGCAGATGAGCGTGTTATGCTTAGACAAGCACTGTTCTATCTGCAAAAGCACATGTATGATAGGCATGGTCACATGACTACACAACAACTCCAAACTATTAGTTCTATCGCTACTAAACTACATCTCCGATGACTGTATTTCCTATCTTCTCTACGCCTGTATATGTCGAAACTTATGAAGTTTTGGATGAAGATATTCAAGGTATTATCAATGAGCAATACCGTGAGTATCCCAAGCGGAGAGATGGTGAACAATCGATTGATACTCAAATCTTCAAGAAGTATCCACGTCTGCATGACATTTGCCTAGCACATGTCAAAGAGTATGTGTATAATGTCTTGTCGATTGATGAAGATAGAGTGAGACCCAAGATCATTTGTTCTTGGGTTAATAAACATCGACCCGATGAACGTGCCAATAGGCATGGACACACAAATAGTATGTTCACAGGTTGCATTTATCTACAGATCCCCGAGAACAGTGGTAACTTGATCTTTGAAGCATCATATAATCACTGCACATATGGTACAGGTATGATTGAACCGCCATTTGTTGAAGAGCATATTCTCAACTCTCGCGTGTGGCAAATTGTACCTGAACGTGGTATGGTTGCATTGTTCCCTGGTCATGTAGATCACATGTCTGGATATAATGAATCCACGGAGGATAGATATACTATTGGGTTCAATGTTATGCTAGAGGGTGACTTTAGTGAACCAACTCGTGATCTTGTAATGGAAATTAAGCATGTATGATATGCCAGGTCAAGGAGGGACAGTGTTCCCTCTTTTTTCATCTCCTTTATACTGTGCAAAGGATGAACTAAGCGAAGATATTGTTGACTTTGTAGTTAATTCTGAGTGGCAACGTGATCAGAAGATGAACTATAATGGTTCATGCACTACAAACCAGAAAATGCTAGATGATTGCCCTAAGTTAAAAGCACTCGTCGAGAAGCATTTGAATTTCTATGTCTATCGTGTCCTGAATATAGAAACAAAGTATAGACTCAGACACCTATGTTCATGGGGTACAAGACACAACACAGGTGATTCTGCTCACAAACATTCACATTGTAATAGTGTGTACAGTGGTGTTGTATACATAAAGACAACCGATAACTGTGGACGCATTGTGTTTCATAACGAAGCAAATCGTTCATCATTTATCACACCAACACTCAATCCTGATGTTAATGGGCGAGACATTTATAACTCAAATGAGTGGACTTTAGAACCAGAAGATGGGATGATTGTGTTGTTCCCCTCAACACTAGAACATTCTGTTGAAGCGAATAAGTCTGTCTCTGAGAGATATAGTGTTGCCTTTAACTATTGGTTGCATGGTAATTATGGAGAATTTACGAATCTCCTCACAATCTGATTGACAGCATGAGCACACCTCTCTATATTAGTAACGCACCCGCGATCGAGTTGAGAAACATCATGAAGCACTTGCAAGTTGGCAACGTTGCAAAGTTTGAAGATCTAGAGGGTCGCATTGAATTTGTGTGCGATGATTACATCACCATTTGTGTCTCCAAGAGACCAAATGATGATCCTCATGCTAAGTCTAATGAGATTAAATGTTGTGTGATTGTGTATCGGGAAAACTGGGGTGACGTACTGGTTGAACCAATCAAACAGTATGGCAAATCATATAGTGGCACAACTAATGATCACCCAGGCAATGAACTGCTACCATCTATTGAAGAACGATGATTGAACCTCCCGATGAGTCAACAAGCAACGAAATGGAATGTGACATGGAAACGGATGAAGAAGAAAGGACACTCATCGAGATGTACTGTAACCATGATGAGGGATGTTGATGCACTCTTTTGGGAGAAACATCTACGCTCCACAGGTGTCACTGAAGTAGAGATTATTCCTGTTTACAGTGACGTATAGACCACACTCTGAGTTCACACATGGTGGACTAGAACGAACACCAACTAACATTCTCAGGTTAATATCTGAGTTAGAAGGGTGTTACCAACTAACCAAATATATGGCGTTCGACGATGACAACGCAACAATCGACGAAATCAGACAACGATACTACAAACTCTACTTCAAACTTAGGAAATCCTCTTCCTAACATTATGATGCTGGTTGTTGCATTTGTAGCAACCATAGCAACCATCGTGGCAGGTTATTTCCACGGTAAAATGCACCTACTGACTACACTCAAAAATGCAACTCACTCTTGAAGAACTCCGATACCTCAGGACTGTACTTAAAGTCACACCCAGTTACACGATTGCAAGAGGACAACAAATAGATCATCCTACAGTTAATCATCAACAATTAACTGAACGAATTGAAGACAATATCAGACGACTGACCATGTGACAGTCACCACACTGACCCCACACTTGTGTTGTGGGGTCTTTTTGTGTATAATACAGGGAACGACACGACACAGACTTGACTATCACTCTCCGTCCCCACCAGCAGCGTGCACTCGATGCCATGACTGCTGCTGACCTCGGTCAGGTGATCGTCCCGACTGGTGGCGGCAAGACCTTTATCATGATTCAGGATGCCATCCGTGCCCTGAAGTCTGGTGCTAAGACTATCGTGGTGGTTGCTCCTCGCATCCTCCTTGCCAACCAGTTGTGTGAAGAGTTTATGCAGCAAATCTCTGCTACATGGACTCATGTTTGTCACTGTCACAGTGGTGAAACTCATCACTTCAGTAGCACTAAGTCTGAGAAGATTGAACTCTTCGTTAAGACTGCCCGTGCTGCTGGTGAGTCTGCTATTGTGTTCACTACATACCACAGTCTTGGTCGTGTTGTTGATGCTGGCATCGACATCGATGTTGCATACTTTGACGAGGCACATAACAGCATTGCAAAGTCATTCTTTGTCAATACTGTTGCCACGTCAGATATTGCAGAGCGTTGCTACTTCTTCACTGCAACGCCCCGCATCTCTCGTCGCCACTCTCGTGGCATGAACAATACTGAGGTGTTTGGTCCTGTTATTGAGAATGTTCCTGCCCCTGAACTTATCAACAACGGCAGCATCATTCCTCCTCAGATTGTTCCTTTCAGCACTGGTGCTGAGCGTGTGAAGTCCAATGCACACACCGTTGATGCTAACACTGTGACCGACATTATTGACGGTCTCGATGAGGCATCTGCTGCCAAAGTTCTGGTTGCAGTGCCCTCCAGTCGCATCCTCGGTAACATGATCGGTCAGACCGATTTGTTGCAACAACTTGAGGATCGTGGTTACCACGTTCTTCACGTCACCAGCAAGTTCGGTGCTTATGTTGACCGTACCAAGGTCAATCGTGAGCAGTTCTTCAACACTCTGACCGAGTGGGGTGCTGATCCTGACAAGAAGTTTGTGATCTTTCACTATTCTATTCTGTCTGAAGGTATCAACGTCCCTGGTCTCACTCACTGCATCCTTCTCCGCAACTTGAATGTTGTTGAGATGGCACAGACTATCGGTCGTGTCATTCGTCTAGATAAGAATGACTCTGCTGATATTCGCAGCGGTGCTATCATCCCTGGCAAGTTTGAGATGTATCGTAAACCTTGTGGTTACGTTACTATCCCTGTGCACCAAACTTATGGTGCTCACATTGCAAAGCGTTTGCAGAATGTTGTTGACGCTATCTTTGTCAAGGGTGTTCCTCCCCTTTCGCTTGTATAAACTATGATGTATGATCACCCACCTACACCTGTATATGTGTGTGATGATTGTCGCCCTGCTGAAGTAAGAACTCTTGCCTTTTTACAGGAGCGAGGTATCACTGACAAGAACGCACTTTCAGTGATCCTCGGTAACATCAAACAAGAGTCAAACTTCACTCCTACCATCTGTGAAGGTGGTGCAATCACCCGTTACATAAATTGTCGTAAGGGTGGATTTGGTCTCATTCAGTGGACCACACAGTCACGATATGCTGGTCTATTGCACTTCTGCAAGATCAACAGTTGCGACGTTAATACACTTGAAGGGCAACTACGTTACATGTGGAATGAGAATCAATTCCAACAACAAGTTCCCAAATTCAAGACACCCAACCTAACGATTGAGACTTATATGTCATTCGCTTACCCATGGTTGGGATGGGGCATACATGGCAATCGCACTAAATATGCGTATGATTATCGCAACAAACTGAGGTTAGATTATGCTGGTCCTGGACGATCTACTGCCACAATGGATGGTGGAAAAGGTAGCATCAGAACTGCCACTTATTCCTGTTAGTTACACCAACTCACCCTACGGTCAGTATCACATAAGTCGATTCTTTGGTCAGTTGTTGATTAAAGAGGAGCAGTGGGTTGCCCCCATTGCTCCACACTGGTTTGTGGACTATTTGCATATGTTGGTATGTAATGAAGTGCTGGTTGATTACAACATCGACCACCTGGATCGTTGTCTGCTTAATTGTCAGACACCAGGGCAACATGCACAAATGCATACCGACGCATGTTTACCCGATGATTCACCTTATACCTTCGGAAATCGCCTCTCAGGCATCTATCAGGTCGTTGGAGATGGTGACACGGTATTCTATCGAGATGACACATCTGAGATGGAACGTGTACCATTTAGACCAGGCAGATTGATTATCTTTGATAGTCTAATCTGGCACCAAGGTGAACCACCAGTCAATGAACCGATTAGATATAGTCTCGGTTACATCTGGAAGACTAGCAAACCACTACCCGACAATGATCCACTTGAATTAAGGAAACAATCTTAAGAAACATATGGTTTGTCAGGTTTCTCGTATAAAATAGTCCTGTACTAAACACAAACTAACATGGATGCTGAAAAACATGTAAAACGCATGGATGCACTAAATCTATTTTATGAGAGTGTATTGAAGGCAGATCCAGAACTCCGACAGTGTGCACACGAACAACTTTGTTATCATGAATTGATGGAATGGAGGCAAGAAATCATTGATCACCTCAATTACAGGCGTCACGAACTACAATTCAATGAATTTAACCACAACCGATATTGAGACGTTCACATGCACTTCTGACGCACCATACGATCGCCATTGGTATAAGGTATGGTGCAAAGATAACTCAGTTAAAGTGCTACAATCATGGGAGGAAGTTCAGACCGCATGGTGGAACTTCCGCCAACACATTTCACACATTGAGGTTATCGATGCAAAGCAATCAGAAGGTGGATTCGGAACGCCATCCAAGCGGTCTCGACGTAATCGAAAACGATGATGGTTCGTTTACATTTGAGTGGGATGAAAAAGATCCACGTTGGACATTTCTAAATGACCTCACAAGTGAGGACATTATTGCTATACTTGAACACTATCTAAGTGAAGACAATGATGGATCAGCAGACTAAACTAATCCTGGCAATGTATCAGGTTGATAACATCACCAAACTAATTGAGGGCAATGAGTATCAATCTTACATGGCACTTAAGTTGGGTAGTGTATACTATGAACTGGAAAGACAACTGTCTAATTTAACTGTGACACAAAAGAAACAGTCCACCGAGAGACACGGTGGCGATATGGATGCACTATGATTCGATTACTGACACAAACTCATGTCTAACAAAGTATTCACGATCCGACAACTTGACCTCATGTGTGATGCTCTCTCATCATATTTGATGGAGGTTGATAGTTTTCAAGATGAGAATGTTAAAGATGAAGTCTTTGACATCATTGAGATGGTTGGTGCTTACCGCATGAAACGTATCTCCTCTGAGTATACTGAAGAGAAGAAACCTAGTGACCTGAGTAATGTTGAGTATGAAGACATTGAAGAATACTTTGACATGAATACTGGTCTAACATTTAATGAGAGAGTAACAGTGGAAGATGTTACCAACAGTGAGAAGGACTGGCAAGACTTCTGGGCATCAGAAGAATAACCTATTTGCACTTTTGCTCTCATTTGCACGCGCCCGCGTATAGGGGACAATTCAGGCAGTGTCCACCATTGCTTGATCTGTCCCCATTTTCATGTATTATTAAAGAGTCAAAGGAACGCACCTCATGCAACTCTCCAACTCCGTCTGCATCGTTGACTTCTTCCCCGAGGCATTTATTGCTGAAGCATGTGAAGAAAAGGGTGTGAAGACTGTTGTCAAGCGTTTCATCAAGCGTGTGACTTTCCCCTCTGATTATGGCAAAGCACAGCAATCTTGGTCTGTTGTTACTGCTCTCACCTTCTCACATGAGGTTGCTGAGCGTATTGCTAACGGTGCACAGGTTACTGGTTTCAATGTAGACAAGTGCCCTGATTCTTACACTCCCTGCTTCTGCTGATATTCTACGTTATTTCTTTTTTCTCTCATGACTGACTTCATCTGTGCATACTTTGGTAAATCTTCAGAAGGGAAAGAGTGGACTATCACTGCTCGTGGGTTTGAATCACTCAAGCAAGCAGAATCACACGGCAAGTTTATGATGCCAGTCCCAGGATGTTTCGGTTTCGCTGTTATTTCAGAAGAACCAGATTCCTGGGTTGTGTTTGACCAGTTCAGCATACTTTCTGGCAAGGAGTACATCACCCGCGATGACTTTCAAAATTTCACTGTAACCCATGCATGATCTCTTCGCTGATACATTTCAGCAAATAAATAAACTATCAATCTACAAACAACCGATGCAATTCTTTGTTTCATCTATCGAGTTCGATTTCACTGATGATGAATACTCTGAGGGCGATGTTCCTCTAGAGACACAAGAAGAAACGATTGATGATTGTATTGGTACATGGGAAGCAATCGATGAAGACGATCTAATCGAAGAAATCACATGTGCCGCAGGTTGGTGCATCAAGTCCATCGATTACACTCACGTTCTTAACTGAAACCGATGATCACTTCCAAAGCACAAATTCTCAACATCATGAAAAACTGTGATGGGGCAGATACATTGACCAGAGAACAAAAGTTTGAGGTTTTTGTTAGGGTGTGCGATAACATGTTGAAGGAAGGTAGACTTTCCACGGTAAATCATAGGCGTTGGACTAACATTTATTGAGTGTGCCAGTTCGCCAGGTGGTTTTCCCGTTTTGTATCACCGTGAACTACCGCGCTCCCTCAGATCTGCAATACTACGTTCATGGAAAACAAAGCAAACGATTCAATGATCTCTCTCCTTCAGGATTCTAAGTTCATCGATGCCATCCAGTCGATGCAATCCTTCGCCTTTGAGATGAACCCTGACATCGACATGTGCTACGACTATGTGTGCGAAATGGCAGGCATTTCTACCTTCGTTGCTGATGGTCCCGCATGGGATCTTTTCTACGATATGTGGGAAGTTGTAAAGGAAGAAAACGGTCTCGATTGATGGCAAAATACGACTCAAATTACTGGAAACACATTAACAACGACATGACAAGATCTGCTTATCAATCTTACATCGAACAGAAAGGATATACACAGAGTGAGTGTTACAAACCTGCTGTCAAACGTGAGTTCCCGTTGACAATCTATGGTCGCACTTTTGAGACTGAAGAAGAATATAAAGAAGCAATCCACGACATGCTGAATGGCATGTGACGGTCAGATAAGTGTCACACAATTTTGGCACTGCCCTCAAAATAGACTATTGTATTATCAAGTTCAAATTATTTCATGACTGTTCAACTTCAACCACGAATCATCAACGGCACATCTTACGATATGCCCACGGTTGGTGGTATGGATCGTTGCCAAATTAACACCCGTTTGCATTACATCAACGTGGAAATGGACAAACTTAAGATGAAACAAGCATCACTGATTGCTATGCGTGATGAACTCGATCGCCATGCAGAAATGGAAGAACGAGCACAGAACGCTGATAATCTGTTCGATGAAATGTTCGGAGGTTGATAATAATGCAAGAGTTTAAGTTTGTTCTTCACGGTCAATTTCATCGTCCTAATGGTTGGATTATGAATGATCAGTTAGGTTACATCAAAGCAACAAAAGAGGAAGCGATTGCTACATGTAACCGACTCAATCCTAACTTCGTTATTCACTCTATCACCATTGAATCCTGATCTCATGAATCGTCAACAACTCCTCGAATCTTACATCGAAGAAATCATCGAAGGCATGGATCATAAGACAATGTATCAATATGTTTATGATATGTTGGAGCACAATTTTGCAACATACACCGAAGAAGAATTGACCACTGAGGTTAAAGAATACTACCCACATCTCCTGGAGGATTGATCATCATGCGTATTATTCTCGCCTCTTTTGTTCTTATCATTGGCACTGTTATTGGTGTCAATGCTATCAACACCGTCAGCAACATTCAGGACGCTAAGATGACACGTTTCTGTAAATCTGTCCCTGTTGGTGCATCATACGATGAAATGTGTAAGGATTTTCGATGAACACTACAACACAAATGTATCGCTGTGAGGTACAGATTGGAGACAACATTCAGTTCTTTTATCGTACTCTCCCCACCAAACCTACGACACAACGTGGTATCAAAGCACAGAACGCAAAGTTATCAAAATGGATAGAAAATAACTATCCTGATTACACTCGCTACGAAATCACCCCTGTCTGAGTATCAATGAACTACACTCTTCAACAACTCAAAGACCGCGTAAATTCTCTCATTGAGCAACAAGGACCAGAAGCATATTGTGCCGCTTGGATCTACACCGCTGAAGATTGTGTGATCTACGATGAGAACGATGAACCACAATATCCTGCACATAATGATCAAGAATTGAGTGAAAAGATCTTCAATGATGTAGGAAACATCGACTACATTTACACCGTTATTCAAGAGTGTGTTGATGAAAGTACAGAGGAACAATACATTAACCATCAGCAGGAGTTAGTGTAAAGAAATAGTGTGCCACCCAACTAAGTGGCACACAAAATAGGCACAACCCTGAAAATCGACTATATTAAAAGAGTCAAAGAAATTTTCACATTTTTCACCACATGCGTAAGATCGAGCAGGCAATGAACACCGCCATCGCTAACAGCACCAACTGGCAATCTGGCAACACTTCTGTTCACTTTAACGAAGAAGATCAGATCTCTATTGTTCGCCTTCACGGCAACAAAATTGCTGAGATTGGTGAAGGTTTCATCCGTCTTTTCGATGGTGGTTGGCAATCCAACACCACAAAATCTCGCCTCAATGCTATTCTCTCTGAGAATGGTGCTGACAATGATCGTGTTTTTGCCAAGAATTTTGACTGGTTTGTGCAACTTGACACCGCCCAAGGTGTTACCGTTGTGCCTTTCTTTTCTTCCATGCGTTTAGGTAACGTCTGATTATGTCAATTCTTTATTACTCTCTCCTTTACATTTTCACCTTTCGTTCTTTCTAATGCTTAAGCAAACTGCTGTTGCAAACTTCAAACATCTCTGGAATGATTTGTGTGAAGAATCCCCACAATGGCGTGATGATACTATTGCAAAGCGTGAATCCTGGAATAACTTTACCGATGCACTTTGCAAAAGTGGTGACATCACCCTGAAACAATATGAGAATTGGAGTAATCCTTTCTGACACACAATCAGACCCCAATTCTTTACATTCAACACAATGAAATTTGTTCTCCTTGCTGTTATCGCCATTCTCCTGTATAATAGCAATGATGCACGGTTTTTTGTATCAGATCAACTCAACAATGTTTCTGATATAATTAGACCTGAACCACAAGCAAATTTCCGTTTCTAACTATGTCCGAACTTTCGCAATCTCTTGAGAAAGAAGTATTACATAAGAACCAAATTTATGGTTGCTTCCCTACTCCTATCTCAACTTATGAAGTCCCCGAACATAAACAATTAAAGCAAGAAATCCTCCAATGGATGTCTAAACAAGACATCAATCCTGATCATCAACGTAAGATGATCTCCCATAATGTTGTCGAGATTGGTAAGTCAAATGAACTCCTAAATGACTGCCCTAATGTTAAACAAACTCTCCTCAACTTAATTAACACTCACAACGATAATACGAACTGCTATAGTGTACGTTATGACATCGTAGAATCCTACCTTGAGTTAGCATCAGAACAGGCAATCTATGCCCCACATGAACATGCTAACGCTTTCTATTCTGCCACCTATTTTATTAACTTTGATTCAAAGATTCATTCCTCGCTAAAGTTCAGAAGACACATTTTCTCCACTTTCTATCCATCTCTCCAAATCCCTATCTCTAAACAAACCCCATACAATATGCCCGAAGTGCATGTACCTCACTCAGAAGGAGATTTGCTCATCTATCCATCAAATATCACCCATGGATATGAATCTAACCCACAAGGAGAAAGAATCACTTTATCCATGAACATTGCACCCGTTTGATGTTTTCCACACTATGCGCGTAGTTTTCCACATTTTCCCCAATAATCTGTGGAAATTAGCGTATAATTAAAAGCATTAAAAAAACATACCTTTGTGATACTTATAGAGAGGTAAATGACTGATTTGTTGTTACCTCGGACTGTAAGCGATCACGCCCCCTTTGTCAACACTTACAGGACGGCAGAAAAGTGTCACACTCCCCTTGACTTTCCTCCCAAAATGATACATACTATCTGAGTAGTTAAGCAAACTTTTCCACTGCAATTCCCATGGGTCGGACATACAAGAAGAATGATCTTCATAGATCACGGCGTCCCAAAAGTATTCGTGAAAAGCGAAACTTTAGCAACAAGAAAACTAACAGTGAGTTCGACAATTATGACTCACAAAAGCATCAGAAATCCTTCAAGGATTACACCAACCTCGATTACACTATTGACGACGAATGATGAACGATGATGTGCTTAACTCGGACTGGATTGATGACATTCTGTCCGAAGAATCCGATGATTTCACTGTTACCTACGAGGACGCAATCCTTGAGAGTATTGATTCCGAACCCACTGGAGATTTCTCATGACTAAGGTAGTAGAATTAAACACACATCCGCCCGTTAGTGTTAAACTATGGGAGGAGCGTAGGAAACACTTTTGGCGGTATGATTATGATGGTTGTCCTAAGTTTGGACCATTCAATAACTATCAACAATGCCTCGCAGATGCCCGCAATTATTCACAACAATGATCCCTGCTAAGTATGAACTACTCCTAGATCTTTACGACTCTGGGAGTCTACCACCAGAGGAACAGTTAGAGTTAGTCCAGTTCTTAATTGACACTGGACTAAACGAAACCCTCACACAATACACCCCACTATGTGACTACTTCATCTTGGAGGGTTTGTGTTATGATGTGGGAGTAAGTTAGCACCATTTCGCTATATTAAAAAGTACCGTCTTGCTAACCTACAAAAGTAACAAACCGCTATCGATATATTAATCAAATGAAATTGCGGGTCCCCCCTACAGAAAAAAATTTCCCAGGGTATAAAACTCCCCCAGAGGTTGTCACTACTACTCTATCAGAGCAGATCAGTTACATCTCTATGTCCCTCCTAGAGACCTCTAGGATCGCCCTGAGTGCCCTTGTAAGAAGGTTTAGGAAGAATGCCTAAGACTACCGAGGAATTCAACAAAGAATACGACAAGTTCGTGAATCGTCGCTGGGTAGGACCCAGTGAATATTCATGTTATGTCATGGTCCGTGACTACTACAGGGAGTATATGGGCATTACCATGCGTCTCCCTGAGCAATGGACAAGATTAAAAATCTATTCGTTTAACGATCGAAGTTTACTCCTAGAGGGGGGAGAGTATACTTATCGTAAGCAGTGGGGCGATCCAATGGATTACAGTCAACTACAGAAGGATGACATCCTATTGTTTAAGTTGTACGACACACCACTAGGGGGAGGATATTCGGCACCGAAGGATCGTGCTCCCAATCACGGTGGGATTTACTTAGGTGATGGACATTTACTTCACCACCCCTATGAGCAAACCTCTAGGATCACTAACATGCAAAACAAAGGTTTCAGTTTGTATGAGACTTCATGTGTTGGAGCAGTTAGAGTTTTACACCGTGATATATAAGGCATACACGCTAAATCTAGTATGAAAAGATACACGCTAGACGTTCAGGAGAACGACGATGGCGATTGTTATGTAGTCTTCCCAGATGATCTCTTAAGAGAATGTGGATGGGTAGAAGGTGATACTCTCGAATATACCGAGGATGAATATGGTTCAATCTATCTGAAGAAGGTAGAGGACTGAAAAAAATCGTAAACCAAAAACCGCGTTGGTCATGAATGAAATTGAACAAATCAGTAAGAACTTCGAGATGATCGCTCAGGCGATTGAAAACCTCGCCAAGAGAGTTGCAACTCTGGAGCAAGCAATGGGACAATACCCACCTCCAGGTGCAAGCATGATCCAGTACAAACCTCCTGGTAAGGAAGAGTATATGGATATGAAAGAACTGTTTGATGACATCTACGCACGTCTACCCTACGATGATCGCTTACCGTGGGCTAAATAACTCCGAAAGGATTCTTAACTAAAGCGTGCCTGCATATATCATAGAGACGGGGCGTTCTTATCGCAACCCAATTGAAAGTGAAGACTTCCAGCGTACCTGGGATGGATTTGATGGTGTACCTAATGGGTATCAAATCGAATTCCATGGAGAGGGACCTGGAAGTCTTCCATTGGGAAAAGATAATGTGCACTATATCGGTGATGAAGAAGACACCGAAGTGTTTAATGGTGGTAAAGACAGAAGACCTGTTTACCGCTGGTATCGTAGTGGAAGAACCACAAACAATCCTGACCATACCTATATTAACGAACCTCAGTTACAGAAGAAAGATGTTCCTGGCGAGGGTTCTAAAGGTAAGATCATTAAAAGTTATAATCCCGAACCAAGGCGTAATACCCCTTCGTTCTATATGTTGAATGGACCTGGCACATCTGGTTCACCAACACCAACACGATTCTATCGTCACTATAAGCGTAGCGTTAATAATACTAAGATCACATCAAACCCTAATGAGGGTAATGGATATAGGAATACTGGTACCATTGGGTTTATGTGTACCAGTTCGTCTGATGCAGCTGCATATAATGTAGATAATGATGCTACACCTTTGTATCACTATCGTGCTTCAAATTTTGATGATGATTTCTATACCATTGACCCTGCTAGTGAAGTAAACCTCTCAGGCGGTCCTATTGCCCCCAGAGACCCCGAGGATGGCGACTATGTGTACCAGGGCATCATTGGGTATGTTTATACCATATCCTATGGTGGAGGAAGAAAGCAAGTAATTGATATTGGACAAATTGGTCCTACAGGTCAATGCGTCGATAAGAGTGGATGGTATAACTATACTCAGACTTGGAGTAGAGCCAGATACAACACACAACGCGATGGTAGTGATTCTCGTACAGAGGGAACACCAGGTGTTGTTGGTTGGGGACACCCAGGTAACGTGTCTGTTGCCGATGAAGAGGCAAACTTTGAGTGGTTCTATGGATTGAACGGTGCTGTCAAAGGTGCAGTACCGCGATACCTAGGATTTGAAGACATGTACGACTCCCAGTTCGTATATTATTTGTACGATACGTCGTATCCATGGAACGGTCCTATCTTTGGTATTCAGTATAGACTGTCTGATGCGGGTTGTTGCCCTAATGCAAGTAGAAATAACGGCGATAGTGATTGTATTCCGAACTATTCTTATCATTCTCACTTCTATGAGATACGTCAAGACTCATGGCAGACGACAAAAAGCATCATTGAGATCGATGATTTGAACTCTGTGGGTGTAAATGAGTCGTTTTGGGAGTGTGGAACCGACAGCACACGCATTTTCTTCCGTTATACATCCACTTCTGGTGCATTTAAGCGTGGTGAAACAATAAATGGGTGGATTGCAACCGAAGTTCGTTACTTTGGTAATGAACAAAAGTGCGGTTTTATCGAATTGGGCGAGAAAGACGCCGAAACTGGAGCAGGAAATAAGTTCAGTTACCAACAATCACTCACTGCAGCGGACGGAGCAACCGCAATTGTGCTTGCTGGATACGGTATTAGGGACAAATGTGCCTTCTGGGGTGTCTATGAGTTCCCCAAGAAGGTCGTTTACGAGCGTGTAGACATCAATCCCGAGGCATTGGTAGCACAAAGGACGCTCGATGAGGCAGTAATGGAAGCTGTCATCAATGAAGAGGGCGAACTTGCCGACGTTAACATCCTTAATGCGGGTACTGGATACAATATTGAGAACGTTCAGATCAGTGTATCCTCTCCTGGCGTGCTGGAATCCTTCTCTGGAGGAGATATGGCGTCAGAAATGATGAATCAGGTGAACTTACAAGAGGATGCACTCAGTGAATTGGACGGTCAAGGGTATGAAGCAGAGAAATTCCGCAACAGAGACCTCCAAATGCACAATGCTTTGGACAAAGGTAGGAATACTCTGAGCAAATCTTCCAAGAAAACCAAGAAAAGGGTTGTATATAACCGTGGTAAAGCAGAAATTCAGAAGCAAGCGACCGTAGAAGTCACATCAATTGACAAACAGGGCGCTATTACGGGTGTTCAAATCACCGATCCTGGTTCTGGATACAATAATGACGAGCCACCATACATCGCTGTGGTCATTCCTGAGAAGGTTACCCGCGCTTTGGAGGGTCAAGACACCTCTAAGATGAATCCATTGACGGCAGGAAACACAAATGCGCTACAAAACGTCTCTCAGTATATGGGAAGTGATGATGATGAGTCGGATTTTGACATCGGTGCGCTGATGGACGAGGGATTTAGTCAACTCGACGCTGGTTTGTCAACAGAAATCCCCGAAGGATACATCAAAATTACTGATATCAACGATAAAGCACAAACAACTCTGTGTCAAGACCTTAGTGCAGCGTGTTTAGACCATGAATTTCCTCAAGCAATCGCTGCGGCGTTGCCTAGACAGGAACAATTCGTCCATTTACGCTCTGTGTCTGATGATTTGGACGCATATTTTGCAAATGAGTTCGTTAGTGTCGAAGAAGTTGCGAATAAAGCAGATAATGAGATCGCATCTCGTGGTGGATTGTATGGTTTTAACTTAGGAAACCGTTGTATCAAGATTCCTCAACCAAATACTTACAAAGTTAGTCGATTTTTTGACATTCCCTGCACATATAGGACAACTTCGGAACCGTTGACCACGATACCAGGCATTGATGAACCCAAAACTGTTGCTTATGGGTGGTTAATTCACAAATATTGTGCCTCGGAGAAGGAGAATGCCACGTTCAACGTTTCAATGACCTTAGAGGGGCGTACAACGGGGTCTCTGGGGCAAGATTTCATGACCTTCCTTCGCGAAGTTATGCCTACTGCTACCTTAACTCCCACAAGGAAGATTACAAGCAACAATAATGACACAAAAACTTGGAATTGTTCCCGAGGATCGGTAAAAGGACGCTGTTATGAAGATCCAAATAACAGTGGCGTCGTCTTTGTCCCAATTGGACTGGATGAAAACACATTTGACTACAATCAATCAGGATATTCTGAGTTTCAGCAGTTACAACTCTGGTTGCATGACAATTTGAC
>MDTE01125872.1_pt1 | contig 19517 bp, 21 predicted proteins | sample 811231 | NCBI WGS metagenome assembly MDTE01 (sample SAMN05326651, study PRJNA326480) | marine metagenome | isolation source: seawater | place: Indian Ocean: Red Sea | collected 2010 | reverse complement strand
TTTATAATTAAGTATTATGAATTTAAAAGACTTTATAAGATCTATTCCAGATTACCCAAAAAAAGGGATATTATTTAGAGATATAACAACACTTATTAAAAATGAGAGAGCTTTTGCTGAGTGTATCAATCAAATTGTTGAGAAGTCTAAGAATTATAAAATAGACAAAATTGCTGCAATAGAATCTAGAGGGTTTGTTTTTGCCTCTGCAGTTTCTTATATTTTAAAGAAACCATTTATATTATTAAGAAAAAAAAATAAATTACCCGCTGAACTTTATTCTGTAGATTTTGAATTAGAATATGGAACTGCCACAATCGAAGTACACAAAGATTCTTTCGAAAAAAATGACTCTGTTTTAATTGTAGATGACCTAATTGCAACTGGAGGAACTGCCGAAGCTGCAGCAAAGTTAATTGAAATATCAAATGCGAAAGTTGCAGCTTTTATTTTTGTAATTAATTTATTTGATTTAGGTGGATGTAATAAACTTAAAAGCAAAAATTATATGGTTGAAAATTTAATGGAATTTCCAGGTCATTAATTTTCTAATTTGGGTCGATAAAAAGATTTTTTTCCAATCATTGAATTAAATAATCCAGATATTCTCATTTGATAAACTTTTTTCTTATAATTATTAAATGTAACTAAATAATAAAAGAACTTTATTTTTGCAGATATCAAATTACTTAATATTTTTAATGTAGCATTTAAATAACCATAATGTTTTTTATTAAAATAAAATTTTGACCACATCCAATGCCAATTTCTAGAAAGTTCAATTTCATATTCATATTTTGGATCAACTGCCCCACCACCTAAATGGTGAATTTTAGATTTTGGTACAACATAAATATTCTCCTCATTCGACCTCAGTCTTTCACATAAATCATCATTTTCAAGGTATAAAAAAATATTTTCATCAAAAAAATTAAAATTACTTTTTCTCAATTTTTTTAAATTTAATAACATAGAATATCCATCTACAGATTTGACTTTGAAAGGATTGAATTGATTAAATTTCTGATTTTCATTTTTATCAAATTTATAATTTGGATACTCTGACTTATCTGAAATTGGAGCAATTAATCCAAATGAGTCAACCTCGCTTGATGCTTTTATCAATTCTTCGATCGTATTTTTGTTCAAAATTACGTCAGGATTCAAAATTAGAGCAAAATCTTTATCTGTGTTTTTGATGCCTAGGTTATTCCCTGCACCCATCCCGATATTGGCAGTTGAAAGAATGCATTTTACATTCTTGTATTGTTCCTCAATATTGTTTTTAAATTTTGTATTATTTGAGTTATCAATTACAATAATTTCAATTTCTTTATCTATTGAACTGATACAACGATGAATAACATGATCGCTATTAAAGCTTACAATTATCACTGAAAGATTTTGCCTTCTTATTAACATGATGTATGTATATTCAACTATACTAACAATTTTTTGTAATGTAAAAATCAAATAATGAAAAAAATCATAGTTACTGGTGGATTAGGTTTTATTGGAAGTAATCTAATAGACCTTTTATTAAAAAACAATTTTTTTGTAATAAATATTGATAAAGCCACATATTCATCAAATCCTTACAATGTAAAAGAATTTAGGAACTCTAAAAAATACAAATTTATTAAACTCGATATTAATAATAAAAAATTTAAGAATTTATTATTTAAATATAAACCTCTTGGAATATTTAATTTAGCTGCTGAAACTCATGTAGACAGATCAATTGATAACCCAAATAGTTTTATTCAAAGCAACATTGTTGGTGTTTATAATCTTTTAGAAAGTTTTAAAATTTTTTCAAAAAAATATAAATCAAGATTAATACATATTTCTACTGATGAAGTTTATGGAGATGTGTTAAATGGAAGAACTAGTGAAAGATATCCCTATCAACCAAGCTCACCTTATGCTGCAAGTAAAGCTGCTTCAGACCATTTAGTGAGTTCATACGTAAGAACATATAATTTGGAAGCAATTATAACAAATTGTTCAAATAATTATGGACCTAAACAACATCCAGAAAAATTAATTCCTAAACTGATTTATAATATTTTAAATAACAAATCTTTACCAATCTATGGTAAAGGAACTAATTCCAGGGAATGGATATATGTAAAAGATCATTGTGAGGCATTGTTAAAAGTTTTTTTAAAGGGAAAACAAGGTCATTTTTATAATATAGGCTCTAATAAAAATTTAAATAATTTAGAAGTTACCAAAAAACTTTTAAATGAATCAAAAAAAATAATTAAATTAGGAAATAAAGTAAAAATAAAATTTATAAAAGATCGGCCTGGCCATGATATGAGATATGCACTTAATAGTAACAAAATTAAATCAGAACTTAAATGGTATCCAAAAACAAATTTCTCAAAAGGGATAAAAATGACATTTGATTGGTATTTAAAAAATAAAAATTATTTTAAATCAATTTCAAAAAAAGATATTGTCAAAAGGTTGGGTAAATCATGATAAAAAAAGGTATAATACTAGCCGGAGGGAAAGGAACAAGAATGAGCCCCTTAACCAAAGCTGTTAATAAACAACTTTTACCTATTTACGATAAACCGCTAATTTTTTATCCTTTATCAATTTTAATGCTTTCAAAAATAAAGGACATTCTTATTATTGTAAACAAGGGTCAGCTAGAACAATATAAAAAAATTTTACCAAATGGTAAAAATCTCGGGATTAAAATTACTTATTTAGAACAATCACATCCAAAAGGTTTGCCAGATGCATTTATTATAGGGGAAAAATTTATTGGAAAAGATAATGTTGCAATGATTTTAGGTGATAATTTTTTTTACGGCCAAAATTTATCTACATTACTAATGAGTAATACGAAACTTAATAAAGGTGCAAAAGTTGTGTTACATAAAGTACAAAAACCTGAATTATTTGGAATAGCAAAAATTGATAATTATAAAAGAATAACTAAAATAAAAGAAAAACCAAAAAAATTTTTTTCCGACCTTGCAATAACAGGGATTTATTTTTTCGATAATAAAGTAATTGAATACTCAAAAAAACTAAAACCTTCGAAACGTGGTGAACTAGAAATAGTAGATTTGTTGAACTGCTATAAATCCAAAAATCAATTATCTGCAAATTTAATTGGTAGAGGTGGTGCGTGGCTAGATACAGGATCTATGGATGATTTTTATAAAACAAGTGCATTTGTATCTGCTATAGAAAATAGACAAGGATTAAAAATTGCATGTTTAGAGGAAATTGCTTTTAATAACGGTTGGATAAATAAAAATAATATTAAACAATCAATTAAATTCTATGGAAATTGCGATTATTCAAAATATCTTACCAATTTGATTAAATGAATAATTTAAAGATTTATTGTTTATGTATACACGATGAATTATTAGAAAAGGTAAAAAAACTCAATTACATACCTGTAGCTTTAGGAGAAAATAATTATCAAGAAGGTTGGATAAGAGACAATAATGGAAAAAATATTTCATATAAAAACAATTATTATGGTGAGTATACTTTTCATTATTGGGTTTGGCAAAATAAGATGGAAATATATAATGGAAATGATTGGGTTGGATTTTGTGCATACAGAAGATTTTGGCTTAATCAAAATAGTACTTTAAGTTCAAACATTTCCTTTAAAGATAAAATATTAAAAGAAGTTCCAAAAGACTGGCATAATTATGATGTAATACTGGCTAATAAAATTTCTATGGATGATATAAAATTTATGAAAATAATTAAATATGGTAAACTTGCTCTATTCAATAATCCTAAATCTATTTTTAAAAAAGGAAGAAATATAAAGTTTCATTTTGATATGTTTCATGGTGTTGGAAATTTAGATAAAGCGATAAATCTTCTAGATAACAAAGATAGAGAAGATTTTAGAGATTATGTTAACTGTGAAAAATCCTTCAATCCAGCAAATTTGTTTATTTGCAGATCAAAGATATTAATGAATAAATATTATCAAACAATATTTGAATGGTTCAATAATTGTGAAAAAATCTTTGGTTTTAATTTAACAGGATATGGAAAAATGAGAATATATGGTTTTCTTGCAGAGAGATTTTTGCCATTTTGGTTTAACAAGTATGCTAAATGTTTAGAGTGGCCAATTGTTTTTAATGATTTGAGAGATGAAAAATTTTTATGAGGCAAAAAAAATTTATTGCCTAGATATAAATTCTAATCCTTCTTCAGATGTAATTATTGGTAAAGTCTTTTTATAACTTAAATAATCACCAAAATTTTGATTTTTTAAATTATCAATTTTTTTATACTGAAAATTCTTTTTTAGTTTAAGAATTCCAATTCCATGGTCAATATTAACAATTTTAAATTCAACATTTTTTGAATTGTTAAGTTCAACTGCTACTTTCCAAACATCTCCAGTCCAAGATGAGTGTTTGCTTTGTAAACTTTCTTCAAAAAAAGATCTCGGTAGGAAGTCATGAAACAAAATTATACCTCCATCGTTTAAGAATTTCATTGAGTTTAAACAATCTCTTTGACATTGTTCGTATTCATGTAACCCATCAATAAATATAACATCAAATTTTAGATGACTATTTTTCATAAAAAATTCATCCGAAGTCATTTTAAAATTTCCACCCTTAACTGGATCAACACCAAATTTATTTGTAATTTTTAATGGAATTGAATTAAAAACTGCATTGTTAAAAACACCAATTTCCAAATATTTACAATTGTTATATTTCGAAATAGCCTTATTTATAAATGCATGTCTCGAAAAAAAATTTTGCTCGTATTCAAAATGATTAATTAATTTATTTCTATTAAAAATTCTGTTGTATATTTTTCTAAGATAATCTGGCATTAAAATGGGTGGAATAAAAAGTCTCAAATATGATTTAATTCTCTCTCTAACCATAAAAAATTTAATTAATTAGTTATATTATTTCTTTTAAAGGGTTTATTTTCATACTTATTTCCTATTTTCAAGCCTTATTCAAAAAACTATATTAAGAATTCTAAAAATACTTAACAAACTACGATCATAATTTTAAGTGAATATTTATAATATTAATTAATAATAATTAAATGAAGTTCAAAAAATTTAAAAAAATTGTTTTTTTAGTGTTTGGAAGTAATCATCGAATTTCAGCTCTGGGAAACTTTGGGAAATCAAAAATGTATAAAGATATTTTATTGATTTCTCTTGGAGGAAGATTCAAATCGATTTTTGGTCGAATTTTATATCTTTTAAAAATTGGAAATTTTATTGGGATAGACTCTAAACCATTTTTTAAAAGTGAAAAAAATTCAATTAATCTTTGGTTTAACGGAACATGGAAAATCTCTAAAAAATTTAAAAATTATAGAAATAATTTTGTTAATATTTATAATCCGATTATTAATGAAGAGCAAAAATTATTTCAGATCTATCCAATAATATTTAGAAATAAGAAATTTTACCATAAACCAAAAATAATTTTTATGGGAAAAATTTGGTATATGCCTGTCGATAATTTACTTGATTCTAATTTTTTATTTTCTAATGAACATAAAATTTTAGAAAATTTTGAAATAATAGATCATAAAAACTTTTGGCAAAATGACCAAACCAAACAGAATGTAGAATTTGTATATAAGAAATATAGGATAGTAAAAACTTATTTAAGAGAAAAAATTATTTTGAAAATTAAAGACCAGTTTAAAAATAATTTTTATATATATGGAGAAGATAGTAAAAATATTGGAATAGAATTTAATAATCCAGTTTATAACCCATCATTAATTAAAAAAATTTATGAAGGTAATATATGTATTGACACTGGGCCTGTTCCAGGAAGCTCATCATTGCACCCAAGATCTTTAATGATATTAGAGAGTAATGGATTATTAATTCAAGCTAAACAAAATGACTCTTTTAAAATTTGGGGTGATTTAAATGAAAAAATAATATTCAATAATATTGAAAATTTATTGAATGGGATAGATTTAATGCTAACAGATCAAAATAAATTTAATGAATATTTAGATAATATTTATGAAAAGTTCAAAAATAGTGACCACAAAATTTATAAAACGTTAAATGAAACGATAAAATCTTAGAAAATTTAAATAAATAAAAAATTAAATACATTAACTTATAAATACCATCTGTGATGGTAGCGGGAAGTGGGATCGAACCACTGACCTCGGGCTTATGAGTCCCGCGCTCTAACCAACTGAGCTACCCCGCCACAAAAATTTAAATTCATAAGTTTTATAGAACTTTTGTTTGCAACTTAGTATAAATGAATTATTTATCTTTTGGTTTAACACAACTGTCATATAATGTAAATTATCAATGAACATTATAAAAAAAACTATACTATTTTTTATACCAATTAGATTTATTTTCAATAATCACAATCCTGTATTAGTTTATCATTCGTTAGGGTCAAAATCAGATTTTCAAGATAATATAGATCATGTAAATTTAAAGACACTTGAAAAACAACTTAAATTTGTTCAAAAATATTGTGAATTCGTACCAATTGATGAATTAACAAATTCTAAAAATAAAAGAGGACTCGCAAGTATTACCATTGATGATGGATATAAAAATGTAATAGATGAATCCATGGAAATTTTTGAAAACTTAAAAATCCCAATTACAATTTTTATTAATTCAGGCAATTTTAAAGGGAAAGTTTTTTGGAGAGATAAGGTCAGGTATTTAATTCAAAATAACATGGTTAGAAAATTTATTGATAATTCAAAACTTTTTAATGATGATCATTTTGATAATTTTTATAATGTATCAAAAAATCAATTATTCAATAGTATAAAAGTTGAAAAAGAAATAGATAATTTTTTTTTAAAGGAAAACATAAACATATCAATTAAAGATAAATTTTGTTTTGATAATGAAAAATATTTAATTAAACACTCTTTAATAAGTTATGGAAATCACACTTCAAATCATTATTTGTTATCTTCTCTAAATAAAGAAGAACAATATAAAGAGATATTTGAGTGTAAAAATTATTTGGATAGATTTAATATTAACAAATCTAATATATTTTGTGTACCATTTGGTGGTGCAGATTCTTATAATGAAGATACGTTATCAATTTTAAAACAGCTAAATTACAAAACATTTCTTTTGACAGAAAATAGATTTAATAAATTTTATAAAAATGATAAAATTTACAGATTGATGCCAAATAATTCAAAAATTGATAATTTTTTTAAAAAACATTATTTAAGACAAATGATTGGTAAGTAATTATATTTTAACTTGTTACTAGTATATTAATTTATTAAAATTTAGCTTGTTCAATGAATTGATTTTAAAAAAAAATACAAAATTTTAAATAGATGAACATTTCATACATATCAAATAGTGCATGTCCCTCAAAACTTCCAAGTTCTCTTCAAATTGTAAAAACTTGTGAATATTTATCAAAATATGGGAATCAAGTTTTTTTAATACTACCAAATACTTATGATACAAATCTCTCAATTTTCAATTTTTATAACATTAAATACAATTTTGAAATTATTAGATTATTTCGATTTAAAAAATTTCCAATAGGTCTGAATTATTACATATTCTCATTTCTTTCATTTTTAAAAGCAAAAAAAATTAGTGATTTGATTATTACAAGAAACTATTTTGTAACTTTCCTTTGTTTTTTATTTAGAAAAAAATGTATTATAGAGCTACATAATGATATTATTAATGAGTCTAGAATAGTCAGATTAATTTATAGTATTTTCAATATTCTAAACTCTAAATCAGTCCAAAAGATCATTTGTATTTCTCAAGCAGTTAAAAAAAAATATGTAGATGATTTTGGACTACATAATAAAAAAAATATAATTGTTTTACCCTCCGGTTCATCCTTAGATATTAAGTATAAAAACTCATTAAACAAAAAAAGACTAAAATTAGGATATTTCGGAACGATTAACCCATCTAGAGGTATAAATATTATTTTAAAACTCGCTCAAACAGACAAACAAAATGATTATTACATTTTTGGTGGTTCAAAAAATCAAATTGAAAATTTAAAAAAAAGATACAAACTTAGAAATCTTTATTTAAAGCCTTATCAACATTACAAAATAATCCAAAATATTTTTTCAAAAATGGATATTTTATTGATGCCATATTCTAATAAAGTAACAGTTTCGGGAAATGTTTCTAATACAGCTAAATTTATGTCACCTTTGAAACTTTTTGATTATATGAGTGCTGGAAGGTTAATCATAAGTTCTGATATAGAAGTTTTGAGAGAAGTTGTTAACCATAACCAGTGTATATTCGTTAAAAATTATCTTAACCCAATATCTTGGCTTCATGAAATAAAAAAAATTAAAAATAATTTAATAAAAAGAAATATTATTGGAAAAAACTCATATAAAAAATCAAAAATTTATTCTCATAAATACAGAGTGTTGAGATACTTAGAAAAGTAATATCAATCTTGAAAAAAAAAATGATTTTACTTACTACGTATAATCTTGTAATTAATCATATCTTTAGAAATATTTTTAACTTAAATAATAATGAAAATAATTAAAACCAAGATTAAAGATTTATTGATAATTAAAAAAAAAACATTCAAAGATAATAGAGGTTATCTAAGGGAACACTTTAAAAAAAAAATTATATCCAAAAATTTTATATTTGAAATATTATCAAAATCAAAAAAAAATGTTCTTCGAGGTTTGCATATACAAAAAAAAGAGTCTCAAGGTAAATACGTAACAGTTTTAAATGGTAAAGTCTTTGATGTTGCAGTTGATTTAAGAAAAAATTCTAAAACTTTTGGCAAGCATGTTTCAATTATATTATCTGGAAATCAAAATGTGTCTTTTTATATTCCGCCTGGTTTTGCTCATGGTTTTTGTGCATTAGAAAATAACACTATTGTACATTACAAGTGTACTAAATATAGAAATGCAGAGTCAGAGGTAGGTATAAATTGGAACGATCCAGATTTAAATATAAAATGGCCAATTAAGAAACCTATTATATCATCTAAAGATAAATACAATCTTAGCTTAAAAGAATATATAAATAATCTTTAAAATTTAAGATTTATGAAAAAAGTATTTTTAGATTTATCCAAACAACCAATAACAAATTCATATTTGAAAAATGTAAATTCCTTAACTTTAAAAAAAGAATTTTTTTATAATTTATCCTTAGTTTTTGATTTTAACAATTGTCTAGTATCAATCAAAAAACCTATTAATCCAAAGAGTCAATACACAGACACATATGCTCATAGAGCATCACAATCAAAAACGATGAATTTATCTTTTAAAAAAATTGCAAAGACTTTAAAGAAAAAATTTAAACCAAAATTAAGTATGGAAATTGGGAGTAACGATGGAGTTTTTTTAAAAAACTTTAATAAAAAAAGAATTATTGCAGTAGAACCCTGCAAAAATCTTGCAAGAATAACAAATAAGAGAGGTTATCTTACTTATGACAAATTCTGGGATGTTAATTTAGCTAAAAAAATTTTTAATAAATATGGTAAGCTAGATTTGATCTACTCTGCAAACACCATTTCTCACATACCGAATTTGAAAGAGGTTTTTAAAGCTATTTCAGTCTCTTTAAGTAAAAACGGAGTATTTGTATTTGAAGATCCTTATATCGGCTCTGTTTTAAAAAATAATTCATATGATCAATTTTATGATGAACATGTCCATGTATTTTCTTTAATAGCTATTTCAAACTTATTAAAAATTCATAAATTAAGAGTTATAGATGTAGAAATTCTAACTACACATGGAGGATCTATAAGATTTTATGTTGCAAAAGAAAATTCTAAATACAAAATTTCAAAAACAGTTAAAAAAATATATTCCTCAGAATTGAACAATAAACTCAATAAATATTCTACGTATAAAAAATTTAGTTATAGAGTTCAAAATTCAAAGAAAGAACTAATTAAACTTTTAAAAAATCTTAAGAAAAAAAAGAAAAAAGTAATTAGTTACGGAGCAACTTATAAATCAGCAACAATTTTCAACTATTGCAATATTGACTCAAATTTGATTGACTTTGTAATTGATACCACCAAGAATAAACAAGGAAAATATACGCCAGGTAAACATCTACTAATCAAACCACCCTGTGATTTAGTTAAAGAAAAAATAGATTATGCATTTCTTGGTGCGTGGAATTTTGCTAAAGAAATAATAGGTAAAGAAAAAAAATTTATCAAAAATGGTGGAAAATTTATCACTCATGTTCCTAAAATAAGAATATTAAAGTGAAATGCAGATCAATAAATTAATTGACTGGTTACAGAAACAAAAAAGAATTAATAAATTAAAAATTCAGAAAAAGAATATTAATCATTTAAAAGATTGGATATTTAAAAAAAACTCAATTTTTCACAAATCAAATAATTTTTTTTCAATTAAGCCTTTTGTATTTGAGAAAGAAAATAAAAAAATTTTTCAGCCACTAATTATTCAAAAAGAAGAAGGTATTTTAGGAATTATAAAACAAAAAAAACAAGGAAAAGATTTTTATCTTTTGCAGTCAAAAATAGAACCTGGAAATATAAATGGTGTTCAACTTTCTCCAACTGTACAAGCTACCAAAAGTAATTATTTAAGAAAACATGGAGGAAAAAAAACACTGTTTTTGGATTACTTTACTGAAAAAAACAAAAATTTAAAAATAATTTCAAAAAAAAAATTGTCTGAGCAAGGCTCTAGATTTTTAGATAAGAAAAATTGGAATATCCTATTGGAGGCTAATAAAATTTCGATACCAAAAAAAAAGAATTATTGTTGGTTAACAAAAGATGAAATTAAATATTTTATCAATAAAAAAAATGTGATAAATATGGATACTATATCTGTTTTATCTAGTGTTATTAAAAAAAATACAATAGAAAAAAAACTTAGTTCTAATAAATATTTAGATACCAAATTAAAAAAATATAGTAAAAAATCAAAATTTAAAACTAGTCGAATAAACTTTAAAAATTTAAAAAATTGGAAAATATCCAAAAATTCTGTTTTTGATCTTAATAAAAGATTTTTTTCAATTTTTTTTATTGATGTTATTGCAAATTTAAGAGAAGTAAAAAAATGGGAACAACCAATAATTAGTGATCACTTTTCATCATTAAATGGTTTTCTAGTAACTAATTTAGATAATACAATTCACTACCTTCTAAGAATAACTTTTGAACCTGGTTTCAATCAACCAAAATACACTTCAACTATCTTTGAGAAAAATTTTCTATCAAAATCAAAAAAAAACATTAGATATAAATCTTTTTTTAGTAAAAAAAATTGTTTAATGGATGTAATTAATTCTGATGAAGGTGGGAGATTTTTAAAAAATCAAACAAGAAATATGATTGCTGAAATAAAAAATTATAAAAAAGTAAAATTAAATGAAAATTTCATATGGGCTTCTCATAATCAAGTTATAGATCTAATTAATCAAAATAAAATGACTATAGAGGCTAGAAACTTATTTGCCTGTTGTAATATTGATAAAATTCGCTAAAAGCAGTAGTTTATTTCAATGATTAAAGTTTGGGACTATAAAAAAGAATATGAACTTCTTAGAGATGATATTTTAAATGCTGTTGATGGTGTTTTTAAAAGTGGAATATTAATTTTTGGTCCAAAAGTTGATGAATTTGAAAATAAATTTTCATCTTATCATGATACACAATACGGCATTGGGGTTGGTAATTGTACAGATGCAATAACAATATCTTTAAGAGCATTAGGGGTAGGTGAAAATAGTGAGGTAATTACAACCTCTAATACAGCTGTACCAACTGTCACTGGAATTGTAAATGCGGGTGCTTCTGTAAGGTTCGTAGATATAAATGATTATTCATTAATAGATGTAGATAAGATTGAAAATGCTATTAATGAAAAAACCAAAGCAATTATTCCTGTACATTTATATGGCCAGATGTGTGAAATGGATAAGATAATGGAATTAGCAAATAAATATAAGTTAAAAGTTATTGAAGATTGTGCTCAATCACATGGGGCAACCTACAAAGGGAAAAAAGCTGGTTCAATAGGTGATGTGGGGTGTTTTTCTTTTTACCCGACAAAAATTTTTGGAGCTTATGGAGATGGTGGACTTATTACTACCAATGATGAAAAAATTCATGACAAAATAAAAAGAATAAGATTTCTTGGAATGGAAAAGAAAAAAATGTCATCAGGTCATTGGAATGGAAAATATTATGCAGTAGAGCACGGAGCTAATTCAAGATTAGATGAGGTACATGCAGCAATATTATTAAAAAAACTTAAATATCTCGATGAATGGATTGAAAGAAGAAGAGTTATTGCAGCTAAATATGAAAAAGAATTTAAAAATACTTCTTTAGAAATTCCAAAAGAGCACCCTGATAACAAACATGCTTTCTATATTTATGTGGTGGCACATAAAAATAGAGACGAGATTATGTCAGAATTAGTTAAAAAAGATATTCATTTGAACATCAGTTATCCATGGCCGATTCATATCATGGATGCATATAATCACTTTGAGTGTGGTTCCTGTAATTGTTCTAGAAAAGAGTCAAAAAATGATAATTGCACTTCTTTGCCTAAAACAGATTTGGCTGCTAAAAAAATTTTTTCATTACCAATGTATCCTACTTTAACAGATGAAGAACAAAATACTGTAATTAAAGAACTTAAAAAGTTAATTTGATTGAAATAATCAAAAAAAAATATGAAAGATCTTTATGATTCACTAACAATTGTAATTGTTCTTTATAATGAGAGTTTTAATTTAGTTTCTAGATGTTTGGAAAATATAAAAAATTTTAAAATCATAATCATTGATAACGCTGGAAATTTTCAACTTAAAAATGAAATAGAAAAAAATTTTAAGATTTATAAATATATTTTAAATAAAAAAAACTTAGGATTTTCAAAAGGAATAAATCAAGGAATAAAAATTTGTGATAGCGAGTATATCTTAAATTTAGAAGCTGATTGTTTAATAGAGGATAAGAATATTTACAAATTATATCAGTCACATCTTTTGTATGATAATTGTGTTATTACTACACCTACGATGTTCAACGAAAGTAATGAAATCACTCATAGTGGTGGCACGCTAATGGAAAAAAATTTAGGATATGAGATATTTAAAATTGAGGGAGATACATGTGTTGATTTTCCCTCAACTGCTGCGATTTTATTTAAAAAAAAAGAGATATTAGATTTAGGTCTTTTTGATGAGGATTTATTTATATATTATCCAGATTGTGAAATTGGGAGAAGAATAAATAAAAATAAAAAATCTATAATACAGGTTTATAGTGCATCAGCAATTCACACAATGGGATCCTTAAAAATTAAGAATCATTTAAAATACAATTTTTTCAGAAATTATTATTTTACTATAGATGGTCTAATTTATTATTATAAAGAAAACCTTCATTTACCTCATTTAAAAAAACTTAAAAAAAAGATCCCTAACTATATATTTAAATCATTATTAAATATTTTTTTATTAAGATTTAATAAAACAGTTGAATATTTTTCAATTGTTATGGCTTATTACAATTTCAAAAGAAAATTTTTAAAAAATTAAAACGCCAAATAAAACAACTCCTAATGAAGTTGCAGCTGTAAACAATATTTTTTTTCTGCTTTCTCTTTTTTGATCTAGCTTAACTCTATTTAATAAAACATTAATATTTGTTGATTTTGAATTTCTTGAATTCTCGTCATCTAAAGAATATTTGTACATAAGATGTTTTTTTATTGATAGAAGAGTATTTTTCATAAAGTTATTTAACCACTATTATTCAAAATTGACAAATCATTTAAATTGAAAAGTAAATTCCTGCACCTCCAAGAACAATGAGGAAAATGATTATAACTATTGAGTTTTTAAAATTTTCTTTATCCTGTATTGCTTTGGCCCTCGCTTTAAGAATATTTATATCAACTTTTTTAGGTTGAATTTTCTCTTTTATTAAAGGCCTATTTGCTTCATCAATGATTTTGGGGGTCTCATTCATGGTTAAATATGCATACAAGCCTTTAAATTTTAAAAAATTAATTTAATCATAAATATAATTTTTCTACAAACATCATGAGTTCAATCTGGGTCATTATTAATTTGACATGTGTTCAAATTGGGCTTTTATTATCAAAGTAAAAAAATGAGTTTACAACAAGTAGATTTTTCTAAAACACTCACTGACGACCAAGTCTTTGAATGCATCATGAAAAGTTATTCAAAATTATCTAAAGAGTGGATTTCTCATCAATGGAATTGGATGAATAGTGTTTATTGGGCATTTAAGGATCATTATAAATATATGATTATAATATCTTTAATTGAAAAAACTTTTCAATTTTATGATCAAATGAATATCCAATACAGTTATGATCAATATTATACTAAATCATACCTTCAAATTGACAAATTTAGCATTTCAGAACTTTGTGAAAAATTAAATTTACCTAAAGAAACAGTTCGAAGAAAAGTTTTAGAGCTTGAAAAAGATGGAGTAATTAATCGAGATAAAAAAAAAAATTTTAATTGACCGTAAAGCATTTAGTTTTGTAAAACCAGAAAACCAAATTAAAATATCATCAAAATATATTTCTTTATTGTCTGAGATTCTTCATAAAGATAGAATTTACTCAAAAAAACTTGATCAAAAATTTATTGAAGAAAAAATTAAATTGAATTTCACTTTATGTTGGCGATGGTATTATCAAATGCAAATACCTATAGTAATTGGTTATGATAAATTTATGAATGATTTGATTTCATTCCATGTTTGGGGAACAGTGTGCATGAATCAAGTCTTAAATATTTCAAAATCAAATATTAATGAAATACCTTTGGATTGGTTAACTACCAGTAAAAATATAATAAATAATTTAGGAACAGATAGTGGAGTTAGCGCAATGTCAATTTCTGAAATGACAAATATTCCTAGAGCAACAATTATTAGAAAATGTAAATATCTGATTAAAAAAGATTTATTATATATGAATGATAAAAAACAATATATTTTAAATTCAATGAATTTTAAAAAAATCTTGCCTTATCAATCAGAAGCTTTCAAGAAAAAAGCTAAGTTCATTCGTAAAGTTTTAAATCTTCTTGTAATTTCTTAAATCTAAAATAGAATAATTAAAATTTTCAAGATGGGGGTCTATGGAAATAGTAACTAAGATTGCACCAATCATACTAGCGCTAATAATGTTAGGTTTAGGTTTGGGACTTAGAATAGATGATTTTACAAGAGTTTTGAAAACCCCAAAAGATTTTATCATCGGTTTTTTTTCACAATTAATCATTCTTCCAATTGTTGCTTATTTACTAATAATCATTTTAAAAACACCGCCTGAAATTGCAATTGGTGTAATGATTATAGCCGCAGCACCCGGTGGTGTTACATCCAATATATTAACAAAATTTGCAAACGGTGATGTTGCTTTATCAATTACATTAACAGCTATAATCAGTTTAATTAGTATTGTTACGGTACCATTTATAATTTTTACATCTGCTAATTTATTTGAAATAACAAATATATCTAAAAATATTTCTATGACTGGTATTGCCCTGAAGATGTTTTTAGTTGTTACAGTACCAGTTATTTTAGGAATGATTATCAGAAAATTTGCAGAAAATTTTGTAAATTCAAAAATAGCAATATTTGATAAAATTAATATAGTTTTTTTTATTATTTTTTTTATAGCTGCGTTTTACGAAGAAAGAGAAAACTTTTTCAATTTCTTAAAACAAGCTGGTTTCATTTCTTTAATATTAAATCTTACAATGATGATAATAGCATACTATCTTGCAAAAGCTTTTACTTCAGGAATTAAACAAATGAAATGTATTGCTTTAGAATGTGGTCTACAGAATGGTACTTTGGCAATATTTGTTTCAACTCAAATATTTGGTACAGATATACTATATGCAACTCCAACAGCATCATACGCACTGATAATGTATGCAACTGGTCTAATATTTGTATTTCTTTTAAAAAATAAAACTTAAATAATACAAAATATATTATATTAAATAATATATTCATAATGAAAATATTAATTACAGGTTCCTCAGGGTTTATAGGATTTCACTTATCGAAACTGCTTTTAGAAAAAGGCAACTCTGTTTATGGAATTGATTCAATGAATAATTATTACGATGTAATACTTAAAAAAGCACGGCTCAATATTTTGAAAAAATATAGAAAATTTAATTTTTCAAAAGTTAATCTTGAAAACAGAAAAAAAATTAGAAATATTTTTAATAAAGTCAAACCCAGAATAGTTATTCATCTAGCTGCCCAAGCAGGAGTTAGATATAGTATTGATAAACCTAGAGTTTATCTAAAATCTAATGTCGACGGAACATTTAATGTGATTGAGGCCTCGCACAAAATAAAAGTAAAACATCTTATTATGGCATCTAGCTCATCAGTTTATGGAGCAAACAAAAAAATTCCTTTTAAAGAAATTGATAAAACAGAAACTCAATTAAGTATCTATGCAGCTACAAAAAAAGCCAATGAAAGTATGGCACATGCATATTCAAATATCTGGAATATTCCTATGACAATGTTGAGATTTTTTACAGTGTATGGGCCATGGGGAAGACCTGACATGGCTTTATTTAAATTTACAAAAGGAATTATAAATAATAAAAAGATTGACATTTATAATTATGGTAAAATGTACCGAGACTTTACCTATATTGATGATATTGTTAAAGGAATTAGTTTATTAATAAATAAACCTCCAAGTATCAAACAAAAAAATAAATTTAAAAATGATACTCTATCAACTGTTGCTCCTTTTAGAATTCTAAATATTGGTAATACTAAAAAAATATATTTGTTAAATTTTATAAGACAAATTGAGAAAGAATTAGGTAAAAAAGCTATAAGAAATTATATGCCTTTGCAAAAAGGAGATGTAAAACAGACATTATCTGATACAAGCCTTTTAAAAAAATTAACAAACTATAATCCAAAAACAAATTATAAAACCGGAATAAAAAATTTTATAAATTGGTATAAAAATTACTATAAATGAAAAAAATTTTTCCATGTATTCTTGGACTAGGTTATGTTGGATTGCCAGTTTTTGTCTCTTTAAATAATAAATTCAAATCAATTGGATATGATATAGATGAAAATAGAGTTAAAAGTTTAAATAATGGTATTGATACAAATAATGAATTTAATAAAAAAAGCTTAATTCTTAAAAATAAATCAAAAATAACATCTAATGAAAATAATTTAAAGAAGTGTAATTTTTATATCATCACTGTTCCAACACCAGTAGGCATTAACAAATTACCAGACTTGAAATACATAGTTTCCGCATGCAAAACTATTTCTAAATATATCAAAAAAGACGATATAATATTTTTAGAATCCACAGTTTTTCCTGGAACAACTGAAGAAATTTGCAAAAAAATTCTAAAAAGAAATATTAATTTTAAATTTCACATCGGATATAGCTCTGAAAGAATAAATCCAGGAGATAAAATACATAATATAAAGAATATAAGTAAAGTTGTTTCAATTAATAGTAATAGAAATGTCGTCTCCAGGGTAAAAAAAGTCTATAGCTCTTTATCTAAAAAAATTATTTTCACAAAAAAAGTAAAAGAGGCAGAGTTATCTAAATTAATAGAAAATACTCAAAGAGATCTGAATATAGCATTGATGAACGAATTAATGGTTCTGTGTCATAAAACAGATTTAAATTTTGATGAAGTGATTAGATTGGCTAGATCTAAATGGAATTTTTTAGATTTCAGTCCTGGTCTAGTTGGAGGGCATTGTTTGCCTGTTGATCCGTATTATTTAAGTTATTATGCTAATAAATCAAATTTTAAAACTAAAGTAACTTTAGCTGGTAGAGACGTAAATAATTCAATGGAATTATTTATTTTTAATAAAATTTATAAAAAAATTTCAAAAATTAAAAATATTAAAAAAAAAAGAATTATTTTTTCAGGTCTAACATATAAACCTAATGTCGCTGATTTACGAAATTCTATTCCTATTAAAATTTACAAAAAATTAAAAACAATTTTTCCAAATTTAATTCCTTACGAACCGATACTAAATAAAAAAATTGCAAAAAGATTAAATATAGAAGTAGAATTTAAAAATATAAAAAAAGGAGAAGTTTTTATCATACTGGTGAAACATACCAAATTCAAAAATCTTTATTCATATGTAAGAAAAAATAATAAATTAATAATTGACCCATTTTTATAAGTTCTTGAATTATATAAAATTTTTTAAATAATTATGTCTATCAAATTTTAGATATTAAATTTGTCCTTAATATTATAAAATAAAACAGCTAATCTAAAATAAAATACTCTTAATCTTGGAAAAATAAATTTTTTAGGCAAACCTTTATATATTTTTGATATATTTAAATCTTTACTGTTAGAAGAAAAAACTAATTTTGAAAGTTGCATGCCAGTCCATGGAGCTGTACTTACACCGACACCATGATATCCAAAACCATAATAAATTTCCTCATTTTCAATTTTTCCTATTGATGGAGTTAATTTTTGCGACATGGCGATAAATCCTCGCCAACTATAATCAATTGAGATTTTAGACCAATCTGGAAAAATATTTTTAAAAAATTTTTCCATTTTTTTTGATCTATTTAAATTTGATTGGTCGCTCCCAATAAAATCTCCTCTTGTACCAAATAAAATACGATTATCTGGTAACTTCCTGTAATAGTATAAAAGATTTTTAGTGTTCATTATTGGCGAATAAGTTTTAAAATTATGTAAATCAATTTCATTTTTTGATAATTTTCTAGTTACTATAATATTTGATATCACTGGTAGTATTCTTGAATTCATTTGGGGTACTAAACCTTCTTGATAAAATCCGTTAGTTGCGACTACAATTTTTTTTGTATTAACAGATCCTTCTCTAGTTCTTAAAGTATAAGAGTTATTATTTTTCTCAATTTTACTTACTAAAGAGTGATCATATATTTTTAATTTTTTAGATAAAGCATATCTTGCGATTCCGTTTACAAATTTTAAGGGGTTTATTGCGAAACCAGGTTTATATGAAAGAGCCCCAAACTGCTCAGTTCCTGTATGACCAATTTTATCAAACTCTTCTTTAGAATGAATTTCAGTTTCAATACCAAATTCACTTTTATATATTTCAGCTTGCTCCCTAATTTGTTTAAATTTATTTGGATGGTGAGCCAAAATAAAATTGGAGTCTCCAGTTACGTCACAATCAATATTATAATTTTTAATTATACTCTTTGTATAATTTGATCCATCAACAGAATTTCTAAAAAATTTTTTTGTCTCATCTTTTCCATAAATTTTCTGTAGATTCTTTAAGTTTGTTTTTGTTGGTGGAAATGCACAAAAACCTCCATTACGTGATGAAGCACCCCATCCTACTTTGCCTGCTTCAAGTAAAATTACATCTAAATTATAATTTTCAATTAAATTTATAGCACATAATAAACCT
>MDTE01018493.1_pt1 | contig 19517 bp, 23 predicted proteins | sample 811231 | NCBI WGS metagenome assembly MDTE01 (sample SAMN05326651, study PRJNA326480) | marine metagenome | isolation source: seawater | place: Indian Ocean: Red Sea | collected 2010 | reverse complement strand
GCTTCACCTTCAACATCTTCAGAAATTATCATCAAAGGTCTATTCGCTTGAACAACTGACTCTAATAGCGGGACCATTGGTTGTAGGTTTGTTAATTTTTTTTCATGTAGTAATACTAATGGGTTTTCTAATTCAGTTGTCATTTTATCTGCGTTTGTAACAAAATAAGGTGACAAGTAACCCCGATCAAATTGCATTCCTTCAACAACATCTAATTCTGTCTGAATTCCTTTAGCCTCCTCAACTGTAATTACACCCTCATTACCAACTTTTTGCATAGCTTTTGAAATCATATCTCCGATTTCTTTTTCGCCATTTGCAGAAATAGTTCCTACTTGAGCAACTTCTTCATTTGCTTTTACTTTTTTAGATGTTTTTTTAAGACTTTCAATTACACTTTCAACAGCTTTATCTATACCTCTTTTTATATCCATTGGGTTCATTCCTGCAGTTACATACTTAATTCCTTCTCCAACAATTGCTTGGGCCAAAATACTAGCAGTTGTTGTTCCGTCCCCAGCATTATCATTTGTCTTGCTGGCAACTTCTTTAACCATTTGTGCACCCATATTTTCGAATTTATCTTCTAGCTCAATTTCCTTTGCTACTGTAACACCATCCTTAGTAGTTCTTGGTGCTCCATAAGATTTGTCTATCACAACATTTCTTCCTTTAGGACCTAGTGTTGTTTTTACAGTATTTGCAAGAGTATCAACGCCCTTAAGCATTTTGGCTCTCGCTTCATTATTGAATTTTATAATTTTTGGCATTAATTCTCCTTTTATAATTATTTACTTTTCGTTATACCCATAATATCAGACTCTTTCATTATGCTGTATTCTTTTCCGTCTATTTTTACTTCCGTTCCGGACCATTTACCGAATAAGACACGATCTCCAACTTTGACATCCATTTTAATAATTTTTCCATCTTCTGTTTTAGCTCCAGGACCAACCGAAACCACCTCACCTTCTTGAGGTTTTTCTTTGGCTGTGTCCGGTATAATTATACCGCCCTTCGTTTTTTCCTCGCTATCAAGTACTTTAATCAATACTCTGTCGTGCAATGGCCTAAATTTCATGAAAACTCCTTTAATTTATAATATTGAGAAATATGGTATGTATTTAGAATATTTCAAGTGTATGATAAAAAAAAATTGATCAAAAAAACCTTGAATTTCCTATGAAAATTAAAAGACTAGATCACTTATCTGAAGTACACAGCCAATATGAGGCATATCTAATAGATTTATGGGGGGTAATTCATAATGGAATTAGATTAAACGAGTCCGCAATAGAGGCGGTGAGTGAACTTGAAAAGAAAGGAAAAAAAATTACTTTTTTATCAAATGCTCCACGTCCAGCAAAAAATGTTATTGAATTTTTAAAAAAGTTACAAATGAATGAAAAGTTTTTAAAAAATGTTCTAACCTCGGGGGAGGCAGCAATATCATCTCTAAGACAAAATAAATTTGGAAAAAAGTTTTTCCATCTAGGTCCCCAAAAAGACGAAACTTTATTTTTCGATTTCAAACAAAATAAAACAACACTTGATAAGTGTGAATTTATTTTATGTACAGGTTTATTTGATAATGAAGAGGAAAATCTTGAATTTTACAAAGATCTTCTGAAGAACTCTACAGAAAAAAAGTTTGTATGCACTAATCCTGATTTAGTTGTCCATGTTGGAAATGAACCTGAATATTGTGCCGGGAAGATTGCTGAAATTTTTGAAACACTAGGTGGCAAGGTTATATACTTTGGAAAACCACATAAAGAAGTTTATCTTTCTTGTTTAAAAAAAAATCAAAAAACTTTAGTAATTGGGGATAATATAAAAACAGATATAAAGGGCGCAAATAATATGAATTTGGATAGTTTATTTATAACTAACGGAATACATAAATCTAAATTAATTAATAAAGAATCAGTTGAGGAATTTCTCAAATTAAATAATGTTACAGCTAATTATTTTCAAAGAGAACTTACTTGGTAAATGAAAATTTATAAAAATTTTAATATAGATAGAAAGTTTAGAAATTCTGCAATTGCTATTGGTAATTTTGACGGTTTTCATTTAGGTCATCAAAAGGTAATTAAAAAAGGAAAAAAAATTGCAAAAAGAAAAAAAATTAAATTTGGATTAATGGTATTTCATCCTTTACCTGTAATGTTTTTTAACAAAGATTTAAAAAATTATAGAATAGACTCATTAAATCAAAAAATTAAATCTTCCAAAAAACTTGGAGTCGACTTTATTATCATAAAAAGATTTAATAAAAATTTTTCAAACATTAAACCAGAGGAGTTTATAGAAAAAATTTTGTTTAAAAAGCTAAGAACAAAATTAATCTTTATCAGTAAAAATTTTAGGTTTGGAAAAAACAGGGCTGGGAATATAAAATTATTAAAGAGAAATGAAAAAATATTAAATTACAAAACTAATACAATTTCACCCCTTAATAAAAAAGGTTTAGTTATTTCCTCAACACTAATTAGAAAAAATATTACAAAAGGGAAAATTTCTCTAGCAAATAAAATGCTTGGTAGACCCTGGAGTATTGAAGGTAAAGTAAAAAGGGGAGATAAGCGTGGTAGAAAAATAGGTTTTCCAACATGCAATTTAGACTTAAAAAGTTATGTTGTTCCTAAACTCGGTGTTTATTCATCTCAAATAATAATTAACAAAAAAATAAAAAAAAAAGGAATAGTAAATATAGGGTATAGGCCAACTTTTGGAAAAAACAAACTTGTTTTGGAGGCTCATATTTTTAGTTTCAAAAAAAATTTATATGATAAAAGTATTAAAATAATGCTAATAAAATTTATTAGAAACGAAAAAAAATTTAAAAATGTTGTTCAATTAAAGAAACAGATAAGTAAAGATATTAAGGATGCAAAAATAAATTAAATGCCTGAGAACAATCTAAATTTACCGAAAACGACTTTTTCTATGAAAGCAAACTTGCCTTCAAAGGAGCCAAAAATTCTAGAAACTTGGGACAAGATAAAACTCTTTGAAAGACTGAGAAAAAAATCAGTAGGGAAAAAAAAATTCATACTCCATGATGGTCCTCCTTATGCAAACGGGCATATCCATATGGGGACTGCATTAAATAAGATTTTAAAAGATATTGTTATAAAATTTCATCAAATGGATAACAAAGACTCAATTTATGTTCCTGGGTGGGATTGCCATGGCCTTCCAATTGAATGGAAAATTGAGGAAGAGTATAAAAAAAAGAAAAAAAATAAAGATGAAGTTCCCACCAAGGAATTTAGAAAGGAATGCAGAGATTTTGCTCAAAAATGGATTGGTATTCATAAAAAAGAATTTAAAAGACTGGGCGTTATTGGTGACTGGGAAAATTATTATTCTACAATGAGTTATGATGCTGAAGCTCAAATTGTAAGAGAACTAGGAAAATTCCTTTTAGAGGGCAGTCTTTATAGAGGCTTCAAACCTGTATTATGGTCAACTGTAGAGAAAACAGCTTTGGCCGATGCCGAAGTAGAATACAAGGATCATAAATCAAATACTATATATGCTTCATTTAAAATCAAAAAAACTAACAAAGATTTTTTAAAAGATGCTTCTATTATAATTTGGACCACAACCCCCTGGACAATACCAGCTAATAAAGCATTAGCTTATAACAAAAACTTTACTTACTCAGTTCTAGAAGTAGATAAAAAAAAGATAATCATTGCTGAAAAACTAATTAATTCTGTTATAAAAAATTGTGAAATTGGTCAGTATAAAATAGTAAAAACTTTTAAAGGTGAAGAGTTCAAAGATATTTTATGTTCACATCCTTTTAAAAATTTAGGATATAATTTCGATGTTCCAATGCTTGAAGCAAACTTTGTTACTTTAGATCAGGGTACAGGTATTGTTCATTGTGCCCCTAGTCATGGACCTGATGATTTTAATCTTTGTTTAAAACATGGCATGAAAGCTTTAGAGACAGTAAATGATAATGGAAGATATACCAATAATATACCTGTTTTTGAAGGAACTCATGTTTTTAAAGCTGACGAAATTATAAAAAAAAATTTAGAGGAACAAAATAATCTTTTGGGTAGTGGATCCTTAGTTCATAGTTATCCGCATTCGTGGAGGTCAAAAGCACCATTGGTACATAGAGCTACACCGCAGTGGTTTATTTCTATGGAAAGTCACAAACTAAGAAAAAAAGCATTAGACGCTATAGATAAAACTATGTTTTATCCAGAAAAAGGAAAAGCAAGGATAAGATCAATGATAGAAACCAGACCAGATTGGTGTATTTCACGACAAAGATCATGGGGCGTTCCCTTGCCAATTTTCGTTAATAAAAAAACAAATGAACCTTTGAGAGATATTCAGGTCATTGAAAATATAGCTAAGATTTATGAAAAGGAAGGGTCTGACTGTTGGTTTAACGATGATCCACAAAGATTTTTAGGCAAGAAATATAAAAAAGAAGATTATATTAAATCCAACGACATTGTTGAAGTATGGTTTGATAGTGGATCTACGCATTCTTTTGTTTTAGAAAAAAGGAAAGATTTGATGTGGCCAGCATCCATGTATTTAGAAGGCTCTGACCAGCACAGAGGCTGGTTTCATTCATCGCTTCTTGAGTCGTGTGGCACTAGGGGACGAGCACCATTTGATAGTATTTTGTCACATGGTTTTGTAGTTGATGGAAAAGGGATGAAAATGTCCAAGTCATCTGGAAATATTATTTCACCAGATGAAATTTTAAAAAAATATGGTGCTGATATTTTAAGATTATGGGTAGCTTCATCAGATTACGCAGAAGATTTGAGAATAGATCATTCTATATTAGACCAGCATGCAGAGTCTTATAGAAAGATTAGGAATACATTTAGATTTATCTTAGGTAATTTAAAAGATAAGTTCAGCCAAGTAGATTTTAAAAAAATTAATTTAAATGACTTTCCAGAACTAGAGCAATTAATACTACACAAAATATTTTTACTAGATAAAGAAATTAAGCAAAACTTTAAAACTTATAATTTTCACAAACTTCAAAAGGATCTTTTAAATTTCTGTTCACTCGATCTATCCTCATTCTATTTTGATATTAGAAAAGATATTTTATATTGTGACGATTTAAATTCAAAAAAGAGAAAATCATGTATTAAATTATTGAATATAGTTTTAGAATGTTTAATAAAATGGTATGCACCAGTTCTTTCATTTACGACTGAGGAAATTAAAGCATTACTCTCACAAGATAAAAAAAACAGTATACACGAGGAAAATTTTCCTAAAATACCTGAAAAATGGAATAATTTGAATCTATTTAAAAAATGGGAAAAATTATCTTTCATGAGACAACAGGTTAATATTGCAATAGAAGAAAAAAGATCAAGCAAAATAATTGGATCAAGCCTAGAAGCTGATGTTGAAATTAATTTACCTAAGTTAGATTTCGATATTTTAAAAGAGGTTAATGCTAAAGAATTATTTATTATATCTAACTTCACTCAGAATATTTCCAAAGAAAAAGATTTATCTATAAGTGTAAAAAAAGCAAAGGGGTCCAAATGTTCGAGATGTTGGAAGATTGTAGAAAAAGTACAAAATGGTCATTGTTCAAGATGTTCAAAAATAAAATAAAACTAGAAAAAATTGATTTATTAAGTTTTACTCTAATTCTAATTTTCTTTGGAGTTGATAGATTTACTAAGGGATATGTCATAACCCTTATCCAAACAACTGAAAAAGATATATTTTTAAATAATTTTTTAAATCTTACTTTAAACTGGAATACTGGAATTGCCTTTGGACTTCTAAGTTCTTCTGCAGATTTAATGTATAATATAATTTCTGCCTTAATTCTGCTGATTATAGTGTATCTAATATATTTGATGGTTAACTCAGATAATTTAGGAAAGATAATAGTATCCTTCATAATTGGTGGAGCCATAGGGAATCTTTATGATAGACTTACCTACTTTGCAGTACCAGATTTTATAGACTTTCATATAAACGATTTTCACTGGTTTACATTTAACTTTGCAGATATTTTTATTTCTTTTGGAATTTTTGGTATGATAATAAAAGAATTTATTTTGGAAAAAAAAGTATGAAATATTTGAAGATAACTTTATTGTTTTTATTTTTTATTCTAATAAATAATTGTCAAGGTTTTAGGGATGCTATGACTGGACAAAAACAAAAAACAACTGATGAATTTTTGGTAAAAAAAAAGGATCCTCTAATTCTCCCTCCTGAATATGACAAACTTCCCGTACCCAATTCAAAAGATAGTCGTGGGTCTAGCTCAATTCGGTCTGCATTAAAATCATCAAAAGACTCAAAAGCTGATGCAAAAGTTTCGTCTAATTTAGAAAAAATGATATTAAAAGAACTGAGAAACTAAATAGAGATGTTCTCTACTTCTAAAATTAAAAACGAAATTTTTAGAGTTAATGGCCACTTGTTTAAATCATTATCCCCGAACAAAAATTATAATTTCAATTTCAGAAAAATAAAAAAATTTAGGAAATTTAAAACAATTGTTCTTATTGGCATGGGAGGTTCAATTCTTGGATCCAAAGCCATTTACTCTTTTTTAAAATACAAAATAAAAAAAGAATTTATTTTTGTTGATAACTTAGATCAAAGTTTTTTAAAACAAATTAATAATAAAATTAAAGTTTCAAAACCACTTTTTGTCATTATATCAAAATCCGGGAATACAACCGAAACAATTATAAACACAAGTTTTTTTAAGTCATATTTTAAAAAATCTAATGTAATTATAATATCTGAAAATAAAAATAATATTTTAGCAAATTTTGCAAAGAAAAATAATTTTGAGTTTATAAAGCATAATCATTATATTGGCGGAAGATACTCAGTTTTTTCAGAAGTGGGGATGGTCCCAGCATATTTGATGGGACTTGATCCGTTTAAATTTAAGCAAAATTTACCAAAAATTCTTCAAGATAAAAAAAAATTATCAAACTACAAAAAAAATGTTGATAAAATTTTTTCAAAAAAAAAAAATATTGTAATTTTTTTTAATTATATTCCCGAGTTACATGACTTTTTATTATGGTCCCAGCAGCTTTTGGCTGAAAGCTTAGGAAAAAATCGTAAAGGCTTTATTCCAGTAATATCAAATGCCCCAAAAGACCACCATAGTTTGTTACAGCTTTATCTAGATGGTCCCAAAGATAAGTTTTTTTACGTTTTTAGCTCTCAAGAAAAAAAAAGTTTTAAAGTTAATTGCAATATTTTTGGAGATAAAACAAAATATTTTGATAAAAAATATTATGAAATGATAAAAATTTCACAAAAAGAAGCTTTTCTAAAGGTACTTAAAAAAAATAATACACCTTTTAGAGAAATAAAAATAAAAAAGTTTGACGAAAAGTCCTTAGGAGAACTTTTTTTGTTATTTATATTTGAAACAATTATTTTTGGAAAAAAAATGAAAATAAACCCTTTTGATCAACCTGCTGTTGAAAGTGTAAAAATTTTAACTAAAAAGTTTTTAAGCTCATAAAATTCTACAAAAAAAGATTTCCGATCTTCCATATACTCTTTTTTCTATAACATTAATAAAATTTTCTATTTTATCCTCTGATCTTATTTCCCTATGAATAATAATCAGATGTTTATCGTTATAAAGTTTGTTGATTTTTATAATTTTTATAAGTTCTAAAAATTCTTTATTTTTGTAGGGTGGGTCTAAAAAAATTATATTAAATTTTTCTTTGTATTCTTCAGAAGTTAAGTAATCATTAAATTTTAAAATTTCTGCATTAACTAATCTTGTTTTTTTTTGACAATTAAGCTCTTCAATATTCTTTCTTAAAATTTGGACAGTTTCTGTATTATTTTCAACAAATACTACTTTAGACGCCTCTCTTGAAAGACTCTCAAGACCAAACGAACCAGTTCCCGCATATAAATCTAGTACTTTAGATCCTTTAATTTCGATGCCATTATTATTTGAATGTTTTATTATATTAAAAATATTTTCTCTCACACTATCTTTTAACGGTCTAGTTTTTGAATTATTTGGAAAATAAATTTTTTTATTTTTTAATTTACCGCCTATGATTCTCATAATTTTTTTATAGCTCTCCAGCCTATATCTTTTCTATAGAAGCCATCATTCCAGTTTAATTTTTTTAAATTTGTCAAAGATTGGTTCCTAGCTTTTTCTAAATTTGGATTTGAACAAGTTATATTTAAAACACGACCACCTGAAGAGAATATTCTATTATTTTTTTCGTAAGTGCCAGCATGAAATATTTGATTATGATCATCGACAACAATGTTATTTAAATTTTTAATTTCTTTATCTTTTACATAATTACCTGGGTAACCATTGGCACATAAAACAATTGTAATACAATCATTATTATCCCACTTTATTTTTAAATTATTTAAATCATTTTTTGTGGCAAGATCAATTACGTCAACAAGATCTGTTTCTAACTTCATCATCAGAACCTGACATTCGGGGTCACCCATTCTAATATTATATTCAATTAAATATGGTTCTTGTTTAACAATCATTAGTCCAGCATATAAAAACCCAGTATAAGGACGACCAAGCTTTTTCATTGCTAGTAGAGTTGGTTCTATAATTTTTTTTTTAATTTTTTTTTCAAGAGAATCAGTTAAATTTTTTGCAGGCGAATAAGCTCCCATGCCTCCGGTATTAGGACCTTTGTCTCCTTCTCCCACCCTTTTATGGTCTTGAGCAGAACCAAAAAAGTGGTAAGAATTTTCATCTACCACTACAAAATAACTTAATTCTTCACCTTTTAAGAATTCTTCCAAAACTACTTTACTGGAAGATTTAAATTTTCCATTTAAAATTTCTTTTGTTTCTATTTTAGCCTCTTCCAAAGATTTACAAATAACCACTCCTTTGCCAGCTGCCAAACCATCAGCTTTAACTACAATTGGACTTTTAGATTTATTAATAAAATTTTCTGCATCGGTTAATTTATCAAAAATTCCAAAACTAGCAGTTGGTATATTATTATTTTTACAAAGATTTTTCATAAAGGCTTTTGATCCTTCTAATTGTGATGCAAATTTGTCCGGACCAAATACTCTAACCGACCTTTTCTTTAAGAAATCAGTTATTCCATTAACCAAAGGTTCTTCGGGACCAACTACAACAACCTCAATATTTTTTTCCTTTATAATCTTGTAAACCATCTCAAAATCGTTGATGTTTGCAATAATATTTTCTGCAATTTTTTTTGTTCCTGCGTTACCAGGTATACAAATAAGCTTATTTAATTTTGCAGATTGGCTTAATTTATAACAGATAGCGTGTTCTCTACCGCCACTTCCTATAACTGCGAAATTCATATATTGTAGTTTCCTCGAAAAGCAAACTAACATGAACGGAAATAAAGCAAAACTTAAATTTCATCCAAATAGATTCGATATTATTGAACAAGGCGAATATATTAACTGTGCAGTATCGGGAAAAAAAATTCCATTAAAAGATTTAAGTTATTGGAGCGTTGAACTTCAAGAGGCGTACTTTTCGCCCAAAGAGGTGAAAAAAAGAATAGAACAAATCAATAAAAAGTAAAAAGTTATTTCCACCTACTATGTGTCCAAATCCATTGACCAGGGTTTCTTAAAATCATTTCTTCAATTTTTTTGTTTATATTTGCAGTTATATTTTTTTTATCTTCTTCTGCATTACTCGTTTTTGAATATTTTAAAGGTTCCTGTACTTCCATATAAAATGTTTCGTCATTTTTCCTCTCTAAATATATTGGAATAATATCTAAATTAAATTTTATAGCTAATTGAGCCGGTATAGTTGTTGTGTGTGCTGGTATACCAAAAAAGGGAGATCTCTCAGACTCACCCACTCTTTGATCAACCATTAGAGCTATACTGGTATTATTTTTAATATAATGGATTGTTTCTCTTGTTCCAACCAACCCTTTTTTTATTTGATTTTTACATATGTATTTTTTTCTTAAAAAAACCATCAGAGGATTTAAAAAAATATTATTAAGAGGCCTATAAATTGTTGCAAGATTAATATTTCTTTTTTCTAGTTCCATTGACATTAATTCAAAATTACCAAAGTGACCAGAAATAAAGATTACAGGTTTATTATTTTTAAATATATTTTTTAATTTATCATCACCAACTATTTTTATATGTGATTTCATAAAATCATTTAATCTAAATTTTTTTAAATACATATACTCTGCAAAAACTGAACCATAGTTAGACCACATTTTTTTAATTAATAATTCTTTTTTATCTTCAGAAAAATTCTTAAAAACTCTTGAAATATTATTTTTAATAAGGTTCTTTTTCCTAAAGATAAAACCTAATTTTTCCATTAAAAATGATGATAATTTTCTAGATAAATTTAAGCCTAAAATCTTAAATAAAAAAAATAATATATATATTATTAAAGCTTCAAAAAAATATTTTAAAATTTTCATTTAAGAGTCTTTCTTATTTGCTCTATTAACAATGCCTCTTTTTCTATATTGGTTTTGATTGGAACAAAACCGAATCTTTTCCTCTTAAATTCACTTATTCGTAAATAATCTTTTTCAGTTGTGATTAGTTTTGCTTTATACTTTGATTCCATTTCTATAAGTTTTTCTAAATCTTTATCATTGTAATTATAGTGATCTGGAAAACTTATTTCTTTGATGACATTTAATCTGTATTCTTTTAATAATTCAAAAAAGTTTTCTGGATTACCTATTCCAGCAAATGAAATTAACTTCTTATTCTTAAATTCCTCAAGATTTTTTAAATAATAATTAAAGTAAAAAAATTCTAATTTATTATTAAACTTTCTTAAACTTTCTTCAAATTGTATATTTTTTTTACCGTTTATTAGAATAATATCGCAACTCTTTAAAGATGACAAAGATTCTCTCAAAGGTCCTGCTGGGATTGTAAGTCCATTACCAATTTTTTGTTTATCGTTGAAAGTTATTATATTAATATTTTTTTTTATTTTAATATCTTGGAAACCATCGTCCAAAATAGCTAAATTGAAGTTTTTGTTAATTGCATCCTTAATTCCGTTTTCTCTTGTGTCACAAGTTATTACTTTAGAGTATTTTTTTATTAAATCGATTTCATCTTTATGGTCTTTATAAAACTTTCTTATTATTACAGGATTAAAATGGTCCTTTAGAGATTCTCTAAGTTTCATAGATAGAGGAGTCTTCCCAGTTCCACCTATATAAATATTACCGATACAAATTATTGGAATTTGAAATTTTTTTGATTTTAAAAAAATCTTCCTTAGCATTGTTATTATTTGATAAACGAACGAAACTGGCCACAGCATTATAGAATATAATGTATGATAATTTTTGTCCCAAAATTTTGGCTTATTTAACCTCATTTAATAAATATCTCGTATTCTTTAATAGTGTTATCAAATATTTTAGAGCTGAACTCTTTAAATCTATCTTCTTGTAGTTTGCTTTGTTCATTATTTGATTTTAAATTTCTATTTAATCTTTCAGCTAATCTATTGTAGTTTTCAATTTTTTCAGAAATTTTTTTACTATCCAAATATTCATAAATTTCTTGAAAATTAGAAACATAAGGTCCATGAAAAATATAACAACCCATTTTTGCAGCATCTATTGGATTTTGGCCCCCATCTTTTTCGAGTTTTTTCAGGAGTGATTTTCCAATAAATACTTGTTTAAATTTATTTAAATATTTTAATACTGAACCATAATAATTAACTAAAATAATTTCACATGATTCATCTATTTTATTATTTTGATTTTTTACTTGAACTGTAAGGCCCATTTTCTTCAAATTTATTTTAATTTTTTCTGTTCTATGAATATGTCTTGGAATTATAATTGTTACTAAATCTTTATAAGTTTTTTTTAAAATTTGGTGAACTTTTGCGCAAAGTTCTTCTTCTTTTGGGTGAGTGCTTAATGCACACCACACTTTTTTGCTTTCTAAATTTACCTGATCAATCTCTTCTTTGTTGACCTGGTTTATAGATGAACAAAATTTAATATTTCCAAAATATTTAATATTTTTTGCACTAAAATATTTTAAGTAATCTATAGTTTCTTTGTTTGATGATATTGAAACTGTGATTGAACTAAATAGCTCTGAAGCAAAATTTTTTACAATTTTCCATCTTTTAAATGTTTTTTTAGTAATACGTGCATTTAATAAAAAAAAGGGGATATTTGCTTTTTTAATTTTTAAAAAAAAGTTTGGCCAAATTTCAGAGTCAACAAATGAAACAATATTAGGTTTCCAATTATTTAAGAAATTTTCAACTAACGAACTTGAGTCATATGGCAAGAACTGATGGAAAACTCTTTGATTATTACCATACTTTTTATCAAGTTCAAAAAAAGATGTTAGGGTAATTGTTGTAATTAAAAATTTATACTTAGGGTTTTGTTTTAAATAAAATTCTAACAATGGAAAAATTGTATTCAATTCACCTATACTTGCTGCATGGAACCAAAATAAAAAACCATCTGGTCTTTTAATTTTATTTTTTAAAAACTTTTCTTTAAACTTAGTTTCATGTTCTTTATTAAAAGATTTTCTTATTAGAATTAAAAAAATAAATGGGACGTAGAAAATTATAGTTAAAAAGTTATATAAAACTTTTAGCATAGCATTAAATTACTTGTTTATTGTAAAGACTCTCATAATCTTTTGATTCTTCAAGCAAGTTTTCATGTTTTCCACTTCCAACAACTTTTCCATCTCTCATTACTACAATATTGTCTGCTTTTTTTATGGTAGATAATCTATGTGCAATTACTAATGTTGTCTTATTTTTTGTTAAATTAAATATTGCATTTTGAACTTTTTCTTCTGATTCTGTATCTAACGAAGATGTTGCTTCATCTAATAATATAATTGGTGAATTCTTTAGTATAGCTCTGGCTATTGACAACCTTTGCTTCTGACCGCCAGATAATCTTACCCCATTTTCTCCAATGATTGTTTTATATTTTTCTGGCAATGAAATAATAAATTCGTGAGCTGCAGCCAATTTGCAAGCTTCTGTTATTTCGTTTTCTTTTGCATCAAATTTTGCATATTTTATGTTATTCTCAACTGTATCATCAAATAAAATTATATCTTGGCTTACTAGAGAAATTTTATTTCTTAAAGAATTCAAGGAAATTTCTTTTGTATTTTGTCCGTCAATAAATATTTCCCCTTCTTGTTGTTGGTAAAATCTTGGTATCAGATTCATGACAGTACTTTTGCCAGCACCACTATGTCCTACTAAAGCTGTTATTTTTTCACCCTCAATATTTAAATTTACATTTTTTATCGCACTTTCATTTCCACTTTTATATTGGAAACTAACATTATCAAATTTAATACCTGCTTTTTCTATTTTAATTTTTGGTAATTTTTTGTCTTCCTTAATTTGAATTTTTTCGTCGATTATACTAAAAATTCGTTCTGCAGCTGCAGTTCCTTGATAAACAGTCATATTTAATGTCGCCAAAGATCTGATAGGTTGATATGAAAGCATCATTGCAGCTAGAAAAGAGAAAAAGTTGTTAATACCTATTTCTCCAGAGGCTATTAAAAAACCTGCAAAATAAATAAATCCTGCAATCATTATTCCTGTCAATGTTTCCATTATTGGTGTTGCCCTAATTAGCACTGTTCCTATTTTAATTTGTTTATTTGCTAAATCATTAATTGCATATTTTGACTTTTGTTCTTCTATTTTTTCTCGCTGATATATTTTAATTATCTTAGAACCTTTAAGAATTTCTGTAAGCAACATTGTAAAATTTCCAGCAGATATCGCACTTTGGGTCGTTGCCTTACCCATTCTTTTACCAAGTGATTTTGCAAAAAAAGCAGCTAATGGCATCATAATTATTGAAAATAAAGCTAACTTCCAATTTTGATAAAACATTACACACAACAGAGTAATTAATGTAAGTGAGTCTTTCATACAATTAAGTACGCCAGTACTTATCAAATTTTGGATTTGACCAACATCATAAAGAAAACTAGATATATATTTACCGGAGTGCTTTCCTTCAAGCGTCTGTGTATCAGACAACAAAATATGTTCAGCCATTTCACCTTGAATTTTTTCTATTACTCTCCAACCAAGTACAATTATAAGATATCGCGCAAAATAAAGAGAAATTCCTTTTGCAGAAAATACAACAATTATTAAAATCGGGATAACTGCAGCATAAAATTTGTCATTATCAATAAAAATTTTCTTCACAGCAGGATCTAATAACCAAGCTATAGCCGATGTGGTTGCCGCAACAACGAGTGAAAGGGCCAACGCAACCAAAACTCTCCAAAGATGATCTTTTACGTAATTATTATATAATCTTTTAAGATAAAATTTTATTTTTTTTAATTCCATAAGTTTTTAACAGACGATAGAAAAATTGATAAAAAAAGAATAAACCCAGAAATATTATTTAGTCTGAAAGCTTTTAAACAATTATTAGGCTTTTTAACATTATATATTTTTATCTGATAAAATAAACTAAACATAAAAAAAATAAAAAATATTAAAAAATAATCTATTCCTAATTTCATCACTACAAAACAAATCAATATGGAGCTAATCAAATAACAGCTTAATAAAAATTGATTAAGATTTTTTTTAAACTTAATAGCTGTTGATTTAACACCAATTACCTCATCATCTGATACATCTTGTAATCCATAAATGGTGTCATACCCTAGTGTCCAAAATATGGCCCCAAAATATAGCACCACCGGTAAATAGTTGATGTTATTATTAATTGCAGTCCAAGCCATTATAATTCCCCAATTGAACGTGAAGCCTAAAAATAATTGTGGCCAGTAAGTAAAGCGTTTCATAAATGGATAACTAAAAGCAAATATCATTGAAAAGACCCCAAGGAAAATAGTTAATTTATTAAATTGAATTAAAATTAAAAATGCTAATAAACAAAGAAAAAATACATAAACCCAAGCTAATTTCTTGTTTAAAGCTCCAGAAGCAATCGGTCTTTTTCTTGTCCTAAAAACTTTTTTATCTATTTTTTCGTCGACAATATCATTCACAATGCAGCCTGCACTTCTCATTAATACCGATCCACCAAAAAAAAGAAGCAAGTAATAAAAGAAAATATAAAAATCTTGTTTAAAGTAGTTTGCAAGAGCTAGGCCAGACGCACATGGCCAAAATAGCAAAAAAAATCCTATAGGCCTATTTAATCTTGTGACTTCAATGAAGTTTTTTAGATGAGATGACATTATTAGTTCTTGTAAATACCAAACAGTAAATACATAATCAATTTGATTCGATATGAATATAGATTACACAGTTGCAGCGTTATTATTTCCAGCTATGGCACTTTTAATGGGTGTTTATAATAGCAGGTTTCATACTTTAAGTGCCCTGATCAGGAAACTCCATGACGAATACGTATTTGAGAAACACATTCCACCCGAGTGGAAAAAACAACTTAAAAATTTAAGGGCCAGAAGTATTAATCTAAAGTATTCCATCGGTTGTGCAGGAATAGCTTTTCTTTTCGATATGATGACAGTTTTTGCACTTTACTTAAATTCAATTTTTTATGCCAGGTTGATTTTTGGTGTTTGTTGTATTTCACTTTTTTTTTCTATAGTTTTGTATCTTGGTGAAATTTTTGTTTCAACTCGTGCACTAAAACTTCACTTATCAGACATGAAAATAGACGAGGAATAATATTTATGAAAATTAATGCAATTAGAGCTTTTATAATCGCTTCGATAGTAATAATTCTTTTATATGCATTAGGTTTATTTTTGCCTATCATACTCACTTCAAATTAATTATGTTTAGCAAACCAATAATACTTGTAATCATTTTAATTTTATTATTAGCATTTTATTTAGTTATAAGAATAGGAGCTGGTAAAAAAAGAGATATTGATGACTCGAAAAACTTAACCAGATACCTTTTCGGAGTAAGAATACTTATATTAATTTTAGGAATAGTAGCCTTGATACTTTGGTTTTTTCTTTAAGTTTTAGAATATACTAATTTACCAAATTCTAGTTTTTCATTGTAGGATTTTTCAAAAATAGAAAGCTGAGATTTACTCATTCTTTTTTTTAATGAATTAAGATTTTCTTTTTTCCAATTTTCACTTGTATCTGGATTTTTCCAAATTTTTTTTTCATCATCTGATCTCGCACAACCATAACAAAAACCAGTTTTCGGATCATTTTTGCAAACACTTATGCAAGGACTAATTATCTTTTTATTATTCATTTGGAATTAATAAAGCTGGTCCAACAATTTTTCTAGACTCAAGATCTTCATGAGCTTTTTTAACATCTGATAAAGCATATTCTTTAAATATCTTAATTCTTACCTTGCCGAACTTTATTGCATCAAACAATAAATTAGCACCCTCAATCAACTCATCTCTTTCAGCAGCATAGTGTGTAAGGCCCGGTCTGGTGAAATAAAGACTTTTTGCAGCAATATGTTTTTTTACATTTATAGGGTCAAGCGCTCCAGATGAATTTCCAAAAGAAACCATCATACCCCTTGGTTTTAAACAATTAATTGATTTTTCAAAAGTATTTTTACCAACACCGTCGTAAACAACATTAATTCCTTTGTTGTTAGTAATTTCTAGAACTTTTTTATCAAAACTTTCTTTATTATAGTTAATAACAAAATCGCATCCATTTTTTTTTGCAATTTCAATTTTACTATCTGACCCAACAGTTCCTATTACTTTGCACCCTATACTTTTAGCCCACTGACAAAAAATTTGTCCAACACCACCAGCAGCAGCATGAAAAAGTATCATCTCACCTGCTTTTACCTTATATGTTTTAAAAAGTAGATAATGCACAGTTAAACCCTTAGTCATAATACTAGCAGCAACCTTGTGAGAAATACCATCTGGTATTTTTATAGCAATGTTCTCTGGAATAACTCTTTCTTCAGAATATGAACCTATTGGGGGAGAGGCGTAAGTAACATTATCACCTTTGCTAAAATTTTTGACATCGGAACCAACTTCTTGAATAATTCCCGCACCTTCCATTCCTATTCCACTTGGTAATTTAAGAGGATAAAGACCGGATCTGTGATAAGTATCAATAAAATTCAAACCAATAGCTAAATTTTTGATTTTTATATCTTTTGGTCCAGGACTTACAACTTTAGTTTCTACTTGCTCTAAAACTTCTGGCCCACCGTGTTTGTTAATAATAATTGATTTTGGCATTCTAACTTATATAAATTCTTCATGGCTTCAAAAGCAAGACTTTTTTATTCTAAACAATTAAAAAGCGGTATTATCTCTCAACTTTCTTTAAATCAGTCTCATTATATAAAGAATGTAATTAGATTAAAACCAGGTGATACAATCTCTCTTTTTAATTCATCTCATGGCGAGTGGAATGCAATTATTCTTAAATTAGATAAAGATTTTGTAGAATTTAAAGTAGATAAATTATCAAGAAATGATGAAGAAAAAAACAATTTATGGTTAGCTTTTTCTCCAATAAAAAAAAATTCGCAAGATTTTCTAATTCAAAAAACTACAGAGATTGGAATTAAAAAATTTATCCCTTTGTTATGTGAACGAAGCGTTGTAAGAAAAATAAACATATCTAGAGCAGAAAAAATTGCTATGGAAGCTAGTGAACAAAGTAATAGAATATCGGTTCCGGAGATATCGAAAATTCAAACATTAAAAAGCTTTCTTAAAAACTTTCCAAAAACTGGAAGAATTTATTTTTGCGATATTAATTGTAAAAATAAAAATATCAAAACTATTTCAACAAACCAAAGTCCATTATGTCTTTTAGTTGGGCCAGAGGGAGATTTCTCCGAAAAAGAAAGACAATTAATAGTTGATAATGAAAAAACTACACCTATCTCTTTGTCAAAAAATATTTTGCGTGCTGAAACCGCAGCGATAGTTGCAAGCACATTTTTAAGTTTTCATATAAACTCTTAGTTATTTAACCAATAAATATTGGTAGATTTAACCCTTGCAAAAGTGTCGCAAAACCTTATTAAACATGCATTAAGGACATATATATAGTAGAAATAAAATATGAATACATCTTATGCACTTTTACTTGGTTTAGTAATTTTTTTAATACTATTCATATACTTCGTTTTCTTTTCTGTATCTTTAAGGTTGGAAAAAAATGAAAATGAAGCTGAAATTGGTGTAAAAAGAAAGTCAGTGCCCTTTAAATGGAAAGATCTGTTAGATTCTAAAAATAAAAAAATAGGATTTATTGATTTAGGAAACCATATTCTTATCGCAGGGGTAATATTAATTGGAATTTTTATTATAACGAACGCTTAAAATGATTGTAGCATTAAGTATTTTTTTAATAACAATTGGCTCAATAGCTTTTCATTTTTGGTCACCATGGTGGTGGACAGAAGTAGCATCAAATTGGGGCAATATGGATGATACTATAATCTTAACTTTTTGGATAACAGGTATTGTTTTTGTTGCTATTTGTTTTTTTGTTGCTTATTGCGTTTGGAAGTTTGGCTACAATAAAAATAGAAGAGCCGAATACAAACCAGAAGATAAAAAATTAGAGAGTAGGTTGACTTGGGCGACTGCAATTGGTGTTGCAGCTCTATTAGCACCTGGCCTAGTAGTTTGGAATCAATACGTAACAGTTCCAGATAATGCTTACAAAGTGGAAGTATTTGCTTATCAGTGGGGATGGAAATATAGACTGCCAGGTGAAGACGGAGTTCTTGGGAAAACAGATATAAAATATATTAATGATAAAAATCCTTTTGGTCTAATTTTAGAGGATCCTAATGGAAAAGATGATCTTTTAGTTGATGCTCAAGAACTTCATGTATTAAAAGACCGCCCAGTAAAGTTTGAGTTAAGAACAATTGATGTGCTGCACAATTTTTATGTTCCTCAGTTTAGAGGCAAAATGGATATGGTGCCAGGGATTGTGACTTATTATTGGTTAACACCTACAAGAGTAGGAGATTTCGAGGTTCTGTGTGCCGAATACTGCGGATCTGGTCATTATGCTATGAGAGGTAGAGTAATAGTTGATGAGGAGCAAGATTACAGAAAGTGGGAGGCAAAACAAATAACTTTTGAGAAAATGTTGGCAAAAAATGAAAAAAACGACAATTTGCAACTAGTAAAAAGGGATAAATAAATTATAAAGACGATTAATTATGTCAGATGAATACGAACATAAATTAGAAGCAAAATCAGATTACACAACAGATGCATCATCTGTTTCCGCACCTGACATAGATTCAGTTCCAGAAGCAGAACTGCCAGATCAAGAGCTGTATCACTCACATAGTTGGTGGACTACATATGTTTTTTCACAAGATGCAAAATACATTGGTATTCAATATGCCTTAACAGCTGTCGGAACTGGTCTTTTAGGTTTAGTTTTATCTTGGTTGATGAGAATTCAATTAGCTTTTCCAGGTCTAGGATGGTTAGATCCAGCTGCATATTATCAGTTTGTGACAATGC